>OLOR01000499.1_pt1 | contig 42343 bp, 47 predicted proteins | sample 1672521 | NCBI WGS metagenome assembly OLOR01 (sample SAMEA3136695, study PRJEB25190) | human gut metagenome | biome: human gut; feature: human-associated habitat; material: faeces | place: Austria | collected 2013
GGAAACATCTTTTCCTTACGTCAAAGATGTAAGTTCGATTTGCCAAATTAAAATTGAACCTTAAAAGGAAACATCTTTTCCTTACGTCAAAGATGTAAGTTCGATTTGCCAAATTAAAATTGAACCTTAAAAGGAAACATCTTTTCCTTACGTCAAAGATGTAAGTTCGATTTGCCAAATTAAAATTTGGAATCTCACTTATCTCACTTAAGTAGACTTAGACGGGGCCTTACCGTTAAAAAAGGACAGTCTTAAATTATTATTAATTTAGCACTGATTAAGAGGCTTGATGCAAATTAGGTGGTACCGCGGAAGTAACCTTTCGTCCTATTTATTTAGGATGGAAGGTTTTTTTATATTATTTTTAGGAGGTTATTAACATGACAAAAGAATTAAAATCAAAGGTATTTATACCACAAAACTACAAATCAAAGTTATCATTAATTGAAACTGAAATAGCAATAAAGAAAGTCAAGGATTTTTTTGAAAGCAACCTTGCCGCAACTTTAAACCTAACAAGAGTTTCTGCTCCACTATTCCTTGAAAATGGTTCAGGTTTAAATGATAACTTAAATGGAATAGAAAGACCTGTAAGCTTTGATATGCTTGCTATTAAAGATAGTAACTTAGAAATAGTTCATTCACTTGCCAAATGGAAAAGATTTGCGCTTCACAGATATAAATTTCAACCTGGATCTGGTTTATATACTGATATGAATGCAATTAGACGAGATGAAGAATTAGATAATCTACACTCTATTTATGTAGATCAATGGGATTGGGAAAAGGTAATTACAAAAGAAGAAAGAACTACTGATACTTTAAAAAGCACAGTAAGAAAGATATTTTCTGTTTTTAAAGCTACTGAAGATTTTGTATCTACACAATATCCTTCAATCGAAAAAATTCTACCACAAGATATCACTTTTGTAACGGCACAAGAATTAGAAGATATGTATCCTGAACTTACAGCTAAAGAAAGAGAAAATGCAATTTGCAAAAAACATAAGGCAGTATTTATTCAAGGAATTGGTGATACATTAAAATCTGGTGAAAAGCATGATGGAAGAAGTCCTGACTATGATGACTGGAGCTTAAATGGAGATATTTTATTCTATGATCCATTATTTGATTCAGCAATTGAATTATCTTCTATGGGCATAAGAGTTGATAAAGAAGCCTTAGATTATCAATTAAAGAAAGCTAACTGTGAAGATAGACGTGAACTTCCATTCCACAAAGCATTATTTGAAGATAAACTACCACTTACTATGGGCGGAGGAATTGGACAATCAAGAATTTGTATGTTCTTCTTAAGAAAAGCACATATAGGAGAAGTTCAAGCTTCTATTTGGGATAACTATACTCACGAAAAATGTGAAGAAGCTGGCATAGAGCTACTTTAGTTTAGTTAATAGTTATTAGTTAATAGTTAATAATTAATATAGAAACTCCTTTTGGAGTTTCTATATTATATATTTTTAGAAATTTAGCATAAGCTGAATTCATTCCTTAACTTTTAACTATTAACTCTTAACTAACTTTACTCTTAGCTTTTAATTAAATAAAAGTCATAGCAAATGAACCATTATCATATAATTATGAGTTCAAATGCTACGACCTTTTATTTTATATTATTCCGGCAATAATTCCTCCACCAACAACTTTGTTTCCTTGATAGAAAACAACTGATTGGCCTTTTGTTATTGCTCTTTGTTTTTCTTTAAAACTTACTTTAACTTTACCATCTCTTAAAGGTGAAATAACTGCTTCAGCTGGTTTTCCTGAATATCTAACCTTTGCTTCAACTGTTATTGGTTCTTCAAGCTTATCAAATGGAATAAAGTTAACATCCTTAGCAACTAAGTCAGTCTTAAATATATCCTCTTCTGGACCTAATACTACTTCATTAGTTCTAGGATTAATATCTGTTACAAATACAGGTCTTCCAAGAGCTATTCCAAGTCCTTTTCTTTGACCTATAGTATAGTAAACTATCCCTTTATGTTGCCCTAATATATTTCCGTTTTTATCAACAAAGTTTCCTGGTACAACTTCTAGCGGTCTAGCTTCACTTATGTATCTACCATGATTATTATCTGGTATAAAGCAAATTTCTTCACTATCTTTCTTATTATATACTGATAATCCAATTTCTTTAGCAATTTCTCTTATTCTATCCTTAGTATATTCACCACAAGGCATAAGAGTATGTGCTAATTGTTCTTGAGTAAAGTTATATAATGCATATGTTTGGTCTTTTCTATCATCATCTGAACGAATTAAAAGATATCTTCCATTTTCATCTTGCTCGATTTTAGCATAGTGACCTGTTGCAACATAATCCGCACCTATACCTTGAGCTTTTCTTAATAGCTCATCAAATTTTAAATGTTTATTACATGCTATACATGGATTTGGTGTTTTTCCATCTATGTATTCTTGAACAAAATAATCAATAACTTTTTCTTTAAAGCTATCTCTAAAGTTCATTACATAAAAAGGAATACCAATTTTATTTGCAACTCTTCTTGCATCATCTACAGCTGAAAGTGAACAACACCCACCTTCTCTTTCTGTATAATCTTTATCTTCTTGCCATATTTGCATTGTAACACCAATTACATCATAGCCTTGTTCTTTTAAAAGGTAAGCAGCAACGGAGCTATCAACTCCGCCACTCATACCTATAACTACTTTTTTCTTCTTTTCCATCAAATCACACCTTAAGTTTTTTATTCGTGTCCGTGTACTGCATCATGTAATTCATCATGATCTGTTTCTTCGAATTCCCATCCTTCAGTGCTTAAACCAGCATTTTTTCTGTAGTCATTAATTGCTTTGTGTATAGCTTCTTCAGCTAATACTGAACAGTGCATTTTTACTGGTGGAAGTCCATCTAAAGCTTCAGCAACTGCTTTATTTGATAATTCCCAAGCTTCTTCTAAAGTCTTTCCTTTAATCATTTCTGTAGCCATTGAAGATGAAGCTATAGCTGATCCACATCCAAAAGTTTGGAATTTAACATCTTTAATAATGTTATCTTCTACCTTTAAGTAAACTCTCATTATATCTCCGCATTTAGCATTTCCAACTTCTCCAATACCATTTGCGTCTTCAATTTCTCCTACATTTCTTGGATTTCTAAAATGGTCCATAACTTTATCTGTATATATCATAATTATTTTTCTCCCTTCTTAACAAAATCACTCCATAATGGTGACATATTTCTAATTCTTTGAATAATTCCAGGTAATACCTCTAAAACATAATCAACATCTTCTTCTGTTGATCCATCACCTAATGTTAATCTTAATGATCCATGAGCTAATTCATGTGGTAATCCTATTGCTAAAAGTACATGTGATGGGTCTAATGATCCTGATGTACAAGCACTACCACTTGATGCACATATTCCTTCAAAATCTAAAGATAATAAAATTGATTCACCTTCTATATACGTAAATCTTACATTTACATTACCAGGTAATCTCTTATCACCTCTTGGTCCATTTAAATATGAATATGGAACTCTTTCTAATATTCCATCTATAAGTTTATCTCTAAGCACTGTAAGTCTTTCCATGTGAGCTTCAATATCATTTGTAGCTAACTCTATAGCTTTACCTAATCCAACAACTGAAGCTATATTTTCTGTACCTGCTCTTCTAGCTCTTTCTTGACCTCCACCATGGATTAAATTGTCTATTCTTACACCTTTTCTTATGTATAAAGCACCTATTCCTTTAGGTCCATAAATCTTATGTCCTGCTAAAGATAAAAGGTCTATATTCATTTCTTTTACATCAACTGGAACATTTCCAACTGCTTGAACTGCATCTGTATGGAATAGAACTTTTCTTTCTCTACAAATTGCACCAATTTCTTTTATTGGTTGAATAGTTCCAATTTCATTATTTGCAAACATAATTGATACTAAAATAGTTTTATCAGTTATTGCATTTTTTAATTCTTCTAAATCAATAAATCCTTCTTCATTAACATCTAAATAAGTTACTTCAAAACCATTCTTTTCTAGATATTCACAAGTATGAAGAACTGCATGATGTTCTATCTTAGTAGTTATTATATGATTTCCTTTTTTTCTATGTGCTGATGCAATACCTTTAATTGCCCAGTTATCTGACTCAGATCCACCCCCTGTGAAGTAAACCTCATTCATATCACAATTTAAAGCTTTAGCAACTTGACCTCTAGCTTTATCAATTGCCATCTTAGTTTCTCTTGATATTCCATAAAAAGATGATGGATTACCAAACTTTTCTGTAAAATACGGCATCATTTCTTCTAAAACTTCTGGCTTTACATAAGTAGTAGCCGCATAGTCCATATATACTGTTTTCATTATTGCTCACTCCTCTTTAATGTTAATGCTTCATTCTTTTCTTTAATTTTATTGTAGTCATCTACTATATCTTGTAACGTTATGCCTTCCATAACTTCATCTATACTATTTTTAATTTTTGTCCATAAAAGTCTAGTTGCGCAGCAATCTATATTATCACATGATACCCCTTCAATACAATCAGCAATTTCTATTGGGCCCTCAAGGACGTACATTATATCAGATACTTTTATATCTTTAGGTTCTCTACCTAAAACATATCCACCTTGAGCCCCCCTTATACTATTAATAAGTTTTGCTCTTCTTAGCGGTGAAAATAATTGCTCTAAATAATACTCAGATATTCCTTGCCTTTGCGAAATAGTTTTTATTGATAGGGGAGAACTTCCATAATGGATTGCTAATTCAACCATGGCTTTTACTCCATATCTTCCTTTAGTTGATAGTTTCATTTTCTCACCCCTTATTCAGACTTTTTTGCTCTGCTTTATGTTTATATCATACTAACTTACTCTGTTTTTGTCAACCCTGAAATACACATACTTTCAGAATTAACTTCAAATTTTTTATGTAAACTTTTTTAATGAGTTTTATTCATTACATCATTTATTTTATTTAAATATTTTTAACTTTTTATATTATTAAAATTCATTATACTTCAAGCATTATTTCTAGTATTTCTTTATCAGTTTCTTTCATTCCCTCTTTACCTAATCTACCTACTGCAGTTATTGTTTTTTCAATATTTTCCTTCAATATACCCGTATTAGCACTATAACATTGATCTTCCATAGCAAGATAATGCCCCATCATACTAGCATCAACACTGGTAGCTATTTTAGCTGCACAAGATGCCTTTGCTCCATCACAAACTATTCCTGAAATATTCGCTAATGTATTTGTAACCGTCTTATTTATTTGATCTAATGTACCACCTTCTAAATATGTAATTGCAGCTCCACTAGCACATCCTGCACTTACAGCCCCACAAAAGGCAGAAAGTCTTCCTATACCTGTTTTTTGATGTATAGTCATTAGATTAGAGAATACTAACCCTCTATATAATAACTCTTCAGACAATCCCTTTTCTTTTGCATATATTATTACTGGAATTGAAGTTGCCATACCTTGATTTCCACTTCCTGAGTTAGTCATAACAGGTAATGAACTACCACTCATTCTTGCTTCTGAAGCAGCTGCAGCATAAACTTTTAGCTTAGTAACAATTGAGTTTGGATAGCATTTCATAAGCATTTTACCTATACCTACTCCATATTCTCCTTTTAATCCTTCTTCTGCTATTGATATGTTATACTCTATTTGTTTATCTAACAATTCTTTTATATCTTTAATATCAACAGTATTTGCAAATTCATATATATCATTAACATTTAAAATACTTCTATCAATAAATACACCTAAATATTTACTTGGATCCTCATTACCTTCGAATAATATCTCCCCATTTTTTATTACCTTAGATATATTATTATGTGCATATTTTATTTCAACTATGGCGCTATCATTTTCACTATATACTTCCATTACTATATGTAACTGAATATCTGTATCTAATCTTTCAACAAAGCAATAATCTTCATTCATAAGTTTATTAGCTTCATTTATATGCTCTTCTCCTACTTCACTAATAACTTGCAATTCTTTACTTGAATCACCAGCTAAAACTCCAATTATTGAACTAGCCTTAATTCCTACTAAATCTCCTGTATTAGGAACAGTTACACACATTGCATTTTTTATTATATTACCGCTACATTTTGCCACAACCTTATCTGGCATTTTCCCTAATACTTCTCTAGCCTTTGCAGCTGCATATGCTATGGCAATAGGTTCAGTACATCCCATTGCTGGTACTAGCTCTTCTTTTAAAATTTGTAAATAATCATTATACTTCTCTTGTTTCATCATCTGTTTCCCCATTTTATTATATTATTATTTTACTTTTTAATTTTATCCCAATAATCTTTTGTAGCTCTTTCAAACTTATTATCTCCATACTCATAATAAGTTCTATTTTTCAAGTTATTAGGTAAATATTGTTGTGTTACATAATGATTAGGATAGCTATGTGGATATTTATATTCAATTCCTCTTCCCATTTTACACGCTCCACTATAATGAGCATCCTTTAAATGAGTAGGTATATCCCCTATAGACATATTTTCTAAATCATTTAATGCTGCATCTATTGCTAAATATGCTGAATTAGATTTTGGACTTGTTGCTAAAAGGATAGTTGCCTCTGCAAGTGGAATTCTTGCTTCTGGAAATCCTAATTCCCTAGCAGAATCAACTAGTGACTTTACAATTAAACTTGCCTGTGGATAAGCAAGACCTATATCCTCCGCTGCAATTACTTGTAATCTTCTACAAATAGAAATCAAATCACCAGCCTTAATAAGTCTAGCTAAATAATGAATAGCAGCGTCAGCATCACTACCACGAATTGATTTTTGAAAGGCACTTAGTATATCATAATGTGCATCACCATCATTATCATAAGCAATTACCTTACTTTGAGTTGAATCCTTAACAACATTTAAATCAATTACTACAATTTTATCACTATTAGGCCTAGTTGAATTTAATGCAATTTCTAATCCATTAATAGCCTTTCTTACATCGCCATTACAATAAGATGCTAAATAATTTATAGCTTCATCTTTAACATCTAATTTTATTTCATTATATCCTTTACTTTTAATATCTATAGCTCTATTAAGCGCTTTCTTTATATCATCCTCTTCTACTGGTTTGAACTCAAATATAGTTGATCTTGAAAGTAAAGCCTTAAAAATATAAAAATATGGATTTTCTGTAGTTGATGCAATTAAAGTTATTCTTCCATCTTCAATATATTCTAAAAGTGATTGTTGCTGCTTTTTATTAAAGTTTTGAATCTCGTCTAAATAAAGAACCACACCATTAACGCCTAAAAAAGTATCTAACTCTTTTGTTATTTCCTGAATATCTTTTAATGAAGCATTTGTAGCATTAAGCTTATAAAATCTTTTTCCTGCCTTTTCTGCAATAATATTCGCTACTGTGGTCTTTCCTACTCCTGGTGGCCCATAAAATATCATATTTGAAATTCTACCACTCTTTACTATTCTATCTAAAATTTTATTTTCTCCTAATATATGTTGTTGACCACAAACTTCACTTAATTGTGTAGGCCTAATTAAATCTGCTAATGGTTTCATTTTTTCACCTCAAATATTTCTTCCTCATATTATATAAAATCTACAGCCTTTTTTACAACTCTTTCAATCATTATTAAAGTATAGCATAAAATTCGTTTAAATATAAAAAAAATGAGAGATTGCAATTTTTATTTACAATCTCTCATTTCAATATTTATTTAACTATTTAATTATCTATAAAATTCTTGAGTAGCATATACTTTATTACCTATTTTATATACTCCAACTCCTATACTTGAGAAGTTAGTTGATAATATATTTTCTCTATGACCTGATGAGTTCATCCAGTTTGTCATAAATCTTTCTGCTAAAGCATCTGCGCTTATATTACCGCCAATATAGGCTATATTTTCTCCCCATGCCTTATATGATACGCCGTCTTTTTTCATTTGAGTTGTTATAAGATTTCCATTTAAATCTTCATGACTAAAGTAATTATTATCTCCCATATCTTGCGATTTAATTCTAGCGTATTTTTGCATTACTGTATTATATGTTAATGTTGGAACTCCTGCTTTTGTTCTTTCTTCATTTACTTTATTATATATAGCTGTTTCTACAGCTGCCATAAAGTTTTCATCCGCATTAGTTACATTATTTTCTGTAGAGTTATCCGGTGTTTCGTCAACTACTGGTGTATTTGGAACACTTGGTGTTTCATCTACTGTTGGTGTATCCGGAACACTTGGTGTTTCATCCACTACCGGTGTATCTGGAACACTTGGCGTTTCATCCACTGTTGGTGTATCTGGTGTACTTGGTGTTTCATCAACAGTTGGTGGAACTATTGTATCCTCTGGTGTTTCAGTATTGTTACTTGGTGGAACTATACTATCGTTATTATTATTGTTATTGTTTCCTCCATTATTAGGCTTGTCTACTGTTCCTCCAATAATTATACTTCCACATGAACTATTCGACCACCATATTTTTTTGAATATTACTCCTTGTAATAAACCACCTGAAATACTACATTTATTATTTTCACTTGAATTTGTTTCTGAAGAACTTACTTTATTAATTGTTATTAAATTTGTTTTTCCTTGAGAACATTCTTTTACAGCTGCAAAAGTTGGTGTAACCGCACCCCCTAGCACTGTTAATGTAACTATACTGGCAATTAGTTTTTTCTTCATCTGTACCACTCCTTTTTATTTTTTCGAACAACTTAATATTGTCCAATATCTTATTAGTTCAAAGTACTTTTTACTTTCACTAAAGCCGCCAGATACAGTTATATCATATTTTTATCACAGAACTAACAGTAGATTCCTTCTTTACATACCAATAATGACTAATCTAAATTTCACATTCCTTAATAACCATAAAAATACCAATAAAATTTCTGCATATTTTCTGACTTTATAACAATTTGGTAATTTTATACTTACAATAAATTACCACGTATATTATTGATTTTTTCGGAAATTTACATTTTCATTTTCAGCTATTTCTAAACTTTCATACTCCTTAACACTCTTAATTACATAATTTCCTTTTTCCTTTTTAAGAACAACCTCTACTGGAACATTATTTCCCTCTACTGAATCATATCCTTCCTCTACCCCATCACTTTCTAAAGTTGTCCCTTGTGCCTCCATATTTAAAACCATACAAAGCTTATATTCTCCATCTTCCTTTGTTACTCCCTTAACTTCACTTTCATATTTAGTAAATTCAACTTTTCCAATAAGGTAACTGTAAAAAACTTCGTAATTGCATTCATTAAATGTGTCTTCATCAATATAATTACTTACTTCATCATCATATGAATTTTCATATGACAGCACTTTATCTACAATTTCTTTCATTTCATTAATATCTTTAGATGATATATTACTACTACACCCAACTACACTTATAGAAAATAACATTAATATAAATACCACTATTTTTTTCATATCTTCCTTACCACCTTTACAAACTTTATTTATACATTCTTATGTAACCTTCCCCAAAGATATGAATTTTACATTGTGAAAATTAAGTGAAGCTCTAAATTTTAATTTAGTTAGCTGAACTTACTCCTCTGAATGATAATGAAGAGCGAGTTTCCATTAAAAATAAAATTCTTAAATACTATTGTCATACTTTTTTTAAAAGTAATTTACCCAAGTGATAACCACTTTATAAACTTTATCAAATTATCCGAAATTAATTATATAAATTAAAGATGAAATTCAACTTATTCCTCAAAATATAATATTTAATTTTCCGTTATTACTCCATATAAGTAAATTATCGCATAAAAAAAGAGCACATCAGTGCTCTTTTTAGTCATTATATATTAGGGTATTTGATACCACTCCAATATACATTATTTATCATTATAGCTTTATCTGATAATGTAACTCCATCTAAAGCCCATTTCTTAAACTCTTCAAATCCAGTTCTATCTACAATATATCCAATATGCTCTTTACCACCTGGTGCATTTTTATCAATATATTGTTCAACATATTTATAAGTATTAACTATTATTTTGATTATACTTTCTTCATCAGCCCAAATTAAGAAGTCTTCAGCAAGTCTTGGATTCTTCTTACCTGTTCTACCCATAATGGCAAGTCTATAGTATTTTTCTTTACTTCTAGTCCATGCTCCTGTTGGACAGTTAATTACACATTCACCACATCCGATACATTTGCTATGATCTCTAACTGGCGTATAGTTTTCAGCATGTAATGCTGCTGTTGATTTCTTAGTACAAGCTCTAACACATGCACCACAAGATATACATTTACTTTCATCTAATTGTGGTTCAGTCATCCCAATAATACCGAAGTCATGCATTCTAACCTTCATACAATCGTTAGGACATCCTGTTAAAGCAACCTTAAAGTGTAAGTCATTTGGGAATATTGCTTTTTCTATTTTCTTAGCAAAGTTAGTTGTATTGTAATTAGCAAATGGACATACATTATTTCCTATACATGCACTTACATTTCTTGTACCAGCAGATGTATACCCTTTACCTGGTACTAATTGATTAATTTCTAATCCTTCAATGATTGGTTGAAGTAATTCATTAACCTTATCCATGTTTTTCATATCGATTCCTGGAACTTCAAATCCTTGTCTAGTAGTTAAATGAACTGTTCCATTACCATATGTTTCAGCAATTTCTTGAATTAAACCTAAATATTTAGCATTTAAGTGTCCACCTGGAACTCTTATTCTTGATGCTGTAAGACCTCTATGTTTTGTAACTCTAAAGGCATTCTTTTTTAGCTTTTTAGTATTGATATCCATTAATTACTTCCTCCTAATCAATTAAAGATTTTCCTACTGTATAGTTAAATACTGGTCCATCTAAACAAATATAAGTATCATCTATTTTACAGTGTCCACATTTACCTATTCCACAGCACATTTTTCTTTCTTGAGAAATCCAGATATTTTCTTCCTTTATTCCAAGCTTTAAGAATTCTAAAACAGTAAACTTCATCATCATTGGAGGTCCAACAACAACTACTTGTACATTATCCATATCTTTTATTTCTAATTCAGGAATATATTTAGTAACTAATCCTACTTTACCTTCATAACCTTCTTTAGCAGTATCAACTGTTAAAATAAGATTCATAGTCTTTTCCCATTCTTTCATGTCTTCTTTAAATAAAACATCTTCTGGTGACTTAAATCCTGTAATTAATGTCATGCTTGTACAATCATTTGTATTTTTAGAGAAGTATTCTACTATTCCTCTTACTGGTGAAAGACCTGTTCCTCCAGCAACTACTATTACTTCTTTGTTTTTATAGTTTTCTATATCAAAACCATTTCCATAAGGTCCTCTTAAGAATAACTTATCTCCTACATAGTTTTTAAATATTTCATTAGTAACTTTACCAACTCTTCTTATTGTTAAGTCAACATATCCTTCACCAATTCCACTTACAGATATTGGTGCTTCACCATACTTTGGAAGAGATACTTCAAAGAATTGACCTGGTTTAACATCTCCGTTAAAAGCCATTCTAAAAGTATATTCTATTGGAGTATGTTCAATTACTTCTAAAATTTCTGATCTAAATGGTATGTATTCATTCTTAGTCATTATTCTTCACCTCGTTCATAGCATCTTCTAACTTATTAATGATTGTAGAGAAACTGATGTATTCTGGACATATATCATCACATCTACCACATCCAACACACATATGATATCCCCACTTTTTCTTGTAGTCATATACTTTATGAAGAGTTTTAAATCTCATCTTTTGACCTTTTTCTTTTCTAAAGCTATGTCCACCAGCCATATCTGTATATCCATCTACATGACATGATGCCCATACTCTTCTTCTTTCACCAGCATTTTTATTATCTTTATAAGTTATATCTTGCATAGTGAAGCATGTACATGTTGGACAGACAAAGTTACATCTACCACAAGTTATACATCTTTCATTATATTCATTCCACATTGTAGATTTCATAACTTCTAAACCTAAATTTTCTGGAATATTAACTTTAACTGGATTTTCTGTAACGAAATCAGGAGTAACTTCCTTTTCTTCTTTTTCTACATAATCTAAAATAGCTGCAATTTCCTCATCCTTAACATCTAAGTACACATCTTGTCCATCAACCTTGATATAAGCATTGTATTCATCAGTTTTATTAGATCCCATGCTTACACAGAAACAATTTTCAAAACTGTTTTCACAACCAATTAAGATAAACTTTGCATTTTCTCTCATCTTTTTATAGTAGATATCTTCAAAGCCATTTCTTAAGTATATATCATCTATTCTCTTTACAGAATGAATTTCACAACTTCTTAAGAATACTAACGCTGGTCTCTCATCTACTTCTGCTTCTTTACATTCATCATCATTAAAGAAGAATAAAGTTTGTCTTGTAGGTAAAATTGTTTCTTTATATGAATAATTTGATTTTTTATCAAATTCAATTTCTTCTATTGTAGAAACTTCTCCATATCTTACTCTATCAGTATCAGAAAAAGTTCCTGCACCTTCAAAAACTTTTGGAGCATAGATTCTATATGTTTTCCTTAACTCTTTTAAAGCTAAATTCATATTTTCTAAGTTAAGTTTATATCCCATGTAAAACACCTCTTAGCTTATTTTTTCTTTTTCTTGTTAATACATTAACAAGTCGATGTTTAAATTATATTTTTTTTACCAAAAAAAAGATGTGACATTTATCACATCATTTAAATTTTCTTAATTATCTTTGAAGAATCTAACTAATTTTTCTCTATCAGGAACTATAATTCTTTTATTTTTATTTATGATTAAACCTTCATTATTTAAAATTTTTAAAGCTCTTGAAATTGTTTCCCTTGGGGCCCCAAACATATCAGCTAAATATGTAATCGTTATGTTTAAATCAATCAATGTACCCTCTTCTATTTCTATTCCATAATCTCTCGATAATTTCCATAACTTTGCTGCAACTCTCTTTTCAACCTTTATAGGAATTGAATTTTTTCCTTGTCTATATAATCTTCTTACTTTCATTGCTAATGAATTAATTATTATTTTAGAAAGTTCAAAATCCTCTTTCATAATATCTAAAAATTTTATTCTATCAAAACATAAGATTTCTGCTTTTTCAAAAGCTTCACAATTAATAGAAGCTGGTAAATCATCAATTATTACTTCATTAATTACTGTATCTTTACCTAAAATAAAAATAACTTTTTTTTGTGCTGATTCACTTTGTTTATATAATGCAACCTTGCCACTTTTAACTATATAAATACTCTTTATTATTTCCTTATCTCTAAAAAGATGCTCCCCTTTTTTTAATTGCCTTACAAAACAAATTTCATTTAACTTATGTATTGTATTATTATTTATATGAGAGAATAATGAAATTTCATTTAATTTTAAACTATTCTTACTCAAACTTTTATCTCCTCGTATTATTATTGTGAATATTATATCACAACTTTTATAAAAAGCATTCTTAAATTCAATAGAATATTTCTATATATAAATATATATTTATATTAATTTTAATATTAGGAATAACAACATCATGTTATGCTGTTGATTTAGATTTATCAGAGGATTTAACTACAAATGATTTTTCAAATAATAGTACATCAAATACTTCAAGTAATACAACAAATAATTCTTTTGATGACAATACTACTTTTGGTTCGAATTCAAATAGCAATAATACAAATACTAATACATCAAATTCAAATAATAATTCTTCAAATTCTTACTCTAATACAAACACTTCAAACACTTCTGGAAGTAGTACTTCTTCAGCAACTGTATCTAATTCTCTACCAGAAAGTAATTTGGGATTATCAAAAATTCTTAACATTCTTTTAATAGTTATTGGTATATTATTAATATTACTTGCTATTGCAATTTTAATTCGTTTAAAAAAATAAAAACAAATTGCCAAATTATAAATGGCAATTTATTTTTTTGCATTTTTTGTATGTATATTTTGTCCATTTTTTTTAATACTATTAATAGAATTTATCTTTCATAGAAATATGAAAAATATCTATTTCGAATTTTTGATAGGAGGATTTTTTATGCATAAAAAATTATTTATAAGTTTTGCAATTCTTATATCTTTGATTTTTTCTTTTACTATTTGTTTTGCAAATGATGGTGGAAATATGGTTAAAGATGCTGCTGATAATGTAAGAAATGCTGTCGGTGGTGTTGAAAACACAGTAGAAAATGTTGCAAATAATGTTGGTAATAACATGAAAAATAACAATCATAATAATCAACAAAATACTTCAACAAATAACCTAAAACCAAATGATTATAATGCTACTAGAACATCTACTGGTACAACATCTAATACTTTTATGGGTATGAATGCTACTGCTTGGACATGGCTTATTATTGGAATTGTAGCTATTGCTATAGTTGCTCTAGTTTGGTATTATGCAATGCAAACACGTTCTTCAGATTATAATGATAGAGATTAATTTTACTTATGCACTTTAAAATATTTATTTAATTAATATTTTAAAGTGCATTATTTTTTTATTTATGTTATAATGTTTAATATAAAAATATTTTAAAAATGAGGTATATTTATGAATATAAAAACAATAGCTAAAAATCCCACTGCTTACCATAATTATATAATTGAAGATAAAATAGAAACTGGAATAGTACTCTCTGGTACAGAAATTAAATCAATAAGAAACGGTAAAATTAATTTAAAAGATACATATGCTCAAATAAAAAATGGAGAAATCTTTGTAATCGGAATGCACATTAGTCCTTATGAACATGGCAATATATTTAATAAAGATCCCTTACGTAATAGAAAACTTTTATTAAATAAACGTGAAATTAATAAGATTATTGGTTTGGCAACAAAAAAAGGATATTCTTTAATCCCTCTTAGCTTATATTTTAAAGGCAGTTTAGTAAAACTCGAACTTGGTATTGGCAAAGGGAAAAAATTATATGATAAAAGACAGGACATAGCAAAAAAAGATGCTCAAAAACAAATCGCTTATAATCTAAAAAACAAACAATATTAAATTTAAAAGAGAAAACTAATTATATTTTTATAATATTAGTTTTCTCTTTTTAATTATATCTTAGATTTTATTACTTGAACCAAAAACATCTATCATTTTATGTTTTACTGTTTCTTTTATTAATTCTCTTGCTGGTCCTAAATACTTTCTTGGATCAAAAACATTTGGTTCTTCTGTAAATTCTTTTCTAATCCCTGCTGTCATAGCTAATCTTAAATCTGTATCTACATTAATTTTTGATACTCCACTTTTACTAGCTTCATGTAAAATTTCATCAGGTACTCCTTTTGCTCCAGGAATGTCTCCACCATATTTATTACACATTTCTACTAATTCTGGAATTACAGTAGATGCTCCATGCAATACAATTGGTGTATTAGGTATTCTTTCTTTAATTTCTTTTAAAATGTCAAATCTTAATTTTGCTTCTCCTTTAAATTTATATGCTCCGTGACTTGTTCCTATAGCTATTGCTAAGGAATCACATCCTGTTCTTCTTACAAATTCTTCAGCTTGAGCTGGGTCTGTATACATTGCATCATTAGCTGCAACATTTACGTCATCTTCAATTCCTGCTAATTTTCCAAGTTCTGCTTCTACTACAACTCCTTTACTATGAGCATAATCTACAACTTTTTTTGTTAATGCTACATTTTCTTCAAAATCATATTTTGATCCATCAATCATAACAGATGTAAAACCATTATCTATACACATTTTTGCTGTTTCAAAATCTGGTCCATGGTCTAAATGAATTGCAATTGGAACTTCTGGGTGTTCTTCTACTGCTGCTTGTACCATTTTCATTAAATATCCTATTCTTGCATATTTAATAGCACTTGATGAAGCTTGTAAAATAACAGGTGATTTACTTTCTGCTGCCGCATCTACAATTCCTTGTATAATCTCCATATTATTTACATTAAATGCCCCTATTGCAAAACCTTCTTCCATTGATTTTTTAAACATTTCTTTTGTTGTTACTAACATAATTATCCCTCCATTTTGGCTAATTGCCTTTTGTTTTTCTTTTGATATTTTATTTCTATTTTTTTTATATGTCAAGTCATTTTTACTCAAGTTTTAGTTTTTATAATTTTTATTACAAGTTCAGAAAACTTTCTTATAATATAAAAAGATATAAAGTTTTCACTGAACAATTCTTATTAACTTTTTTATTTAACAATTTTTAGTTCACTTAATCCTTTATATCTTTTAAATACTTTAATCTTTTATGTGTTTATAACTAGCACACATTGATTCATCTGGTTCTTGTGTATTAACCCTTTCAGTTGGCTCTACTTGAATCTCTTGTAACATACATTTTTCATTTTGTTGATTATTATATTTGCAACTAGAAACTGTACAATTTATTTTTTGATTCATTTCCATTTTTTACCTCCATGCAAATTAGAGTATTTGAACAAAAAATGTTCATAATATTTATTATGCAAAAAATTCATTTTTTTATTCAATGAATATTCGTAATTTTATACTTTTTATTTATATTTAAAAGTTAATTTTTATCTTCATTTTCTAATTTGCATTTTTCTTCTGGTTCTTTAAAACTTAAATACCAACTAATTCCATTTTGTTCTTTTTTAACATTTCTCGTTCTTTCTTCTAATTGTTGATACGTTTTAGGTGATGCCTCAATTACTGGTTGATTTGGCATCCAATTAGCTGCAGTTGAGCCTTTACTACAATCTGACATCTGTAATGCCTGCACAATTCTAATAATCTCTGGAATAAAACGTCCTACATTCATTGGATATATTAAAATTGTTCTTACTATTCCTTTATCATCAATAATAAAAACGTTTCTAACCGTTTCTGTATTACTAATATCATTAGCAATCATTCCATATTTTCTTGCTATTTGTCCATTTCTATCTGCAATAATTGGAAATGATATTTTTATTCCTGTTCTACAATAAATATCATACATCCATGCTAAATGTGAACTATTACTATCTACGCTTAATCCTAACAATTCTGTATTCATTTGTTTGAAATATGTATGTGCTCTCGTAAAAGCTATCATTTCAGTTGTGCACACGGGGGTAAAGTCTCCAGGATGTGAAAATAGTACTAACCATTTACCTTGATAATCCTCTAACTTAATATTTCCAAATGTAGTTACCGCTTCAAAATCCGGCGCTTTTTGACCAATTTTTACATTTCCATTCATCATTAACTCATAATCCATAAAAAACAAACTCCTCTCATATTTTTTCTATATTTTATGAAAAAAGTTTGTTTTTGTTACTTTATTCTATTGTTTTAATCTTAAATATCCCAGTTCATTCCATACATTATAAGCCAAATTTAATCTAAATACCAAAGTTGGTTTAGCACCTGCTCTATTTTTGTCTACAACACAAGCATAATATCTGACATCCGGATCATCATATTTCTTCAAATCATAAAATTTTGTATCTACTTCCTTTAATGAATACTCATAGTTTTTTAAAGTATCTCTATTAATTTGTTTAATTAAACATAATGTGTCTAATACTTCTTTTACTGTTCTACTAACAGCCAAATCATTTACATCTAAATTAATTGGTAAAGTATCACTTTCAGCTAATTGTAAAGTTGAACATATATATAAATTAAAATTTTGTGCTAGGTTTGAAAGAATTGTAGCTGTTCTTTTTATTTCTTCAGGTACACCAATATTTGCAGTATCTGTTTTTAATGTATCATAAAATACATATTCTATTTGTTCTTTATAATAATAATTCATTATAACTTTTTTTAGCTCATCATTTGTATGGTCTGTTATATTAATAAAATATATTGAGTTTTTAATTTCTTTATTTGCCCAATCTGTAATAGCTACAGTATTTTTAAACTCTGTTGATTCTTTCATTAATCTATTTACAAAGTCTCCTTGCTTTTCATCTTTTTTTCTGATAATAAATCCTTTTTCGTCCACATCTACTTTTTTAGGGTCATCTGCTCTAAATTTAAATTCAAGTAATTCTCCTTCTGTTTTACTTATTTCATATCCATGTAGTTTTTTAATTTCTGGATTATTTATTATAGTTGTAATTAAACAAAGTTTCATTTTCTCTTCTGACATCTCATTTGAAATAATAAGAACTTTCTTTTTATGTACTAATGCTGTATGTGCTGCTAAGTCTATAGTAAATCTACTCTTACCACAGTTTGATGGCATCGCAAATGCCATTGTTTCTCCTTTTCTTATTCCTTTAAATACACTTGTTAATATTGGAAAAGGTAAAGATAACCCATTTCTTAAATTATTGTCTCCCATTTCTAAAAAGCTAGTAAGATTTCTATTTAATACAGCTCTTTTAAATTTTTCTGTATCATTTACCTGTATAATTGCACTTTTTACTTCTTCTACAGACATTTTATCATATAAAATATAATCAGTTATTTCTACCACTTTATCTTGAATTGATTTTATTGGTATTGCCAAATAATTTTTTCTTAAAACAAATAATTTCTTTAAATCTAAGTATATTTTTTCCATATTATATGTTTTATTCGCAACTTCTGCCTTTAACTGATTTTTCAATTTATACACTTGTTCTGAATCTCTGGAAAAATTGAATCCTTGTTTAGCTATTTCAGGTGTATAGGCACCTCCTTCAGTAAATAATACACTTTTATATATGTTTAAAATCGATTCATCTTCAAAATAACAATCTTCAAAAAGAAAGTAATATTTTACAATAAGTTTAGGATCTGATAATAAAATTCCCATATATGTACGCTCTAATGGTATATTACTTAATTTATTAGGATAAATTGAACCTGTTTCCTCTTCTTCCTGTTTATAACTTTCTTCTACTTTATTATCATTTTTTTGTTCTTTACTCAATATTTCTAGTTTTTTTAAAGCTCCTATATAATCCTGGTTTAATAAACTTTCTCTAATTTTTTGTATTGTATCAAAATTATCTACAGTTACTGGTATATTATTTAATATCTCATATATCTTTTTTATTCTCTCTTCTTCCATATTCTTCCCCTTTCTTCTTACTCTCATCTTTATTATATACTTATAATTTTTTTTTAGCAATAGCTTTTTTGTTAAATTTATGATATGATAATTTAAATTAAAAGTAAAAAAGGAGTATTATAGAAATGGCATTTGACGGTATTGTAACAAAAGCAATTGCTTCAGAATTACAACAATTATCTGGAGCTAGAGTTGATAAAATCTTTCAACCTAATTCAAATAATGTTATTATAGGTTGTTATATAAATGGTAAAAATTATGCATTAAATATATGTACAAATTCCAACAATTATCGAATTCATCTAACAACACATCCTAAACCAAACCCACAAATTGCACCTAATTTTTGTATGGTATTACGAAAACATTTAACTGGTTTGCATATAAAAAATATAATAACAGCTAATTTAGAAAGAATTATAACTATTGAGTTTGAAGGTTTTGATGAAGTTGATGATATTATTAATAAGAAATTAATTATTGAGCTTATGGGTAAACATTGTAACATTATATTGTTAAACGAGGAAAATATAATAATTGATAGTTTAAGACATATTAACAATTCTGATAGTACTCATGTTGTTATTCCTCATACCAAATATACTTATCCATCAACAGAAAAACTAAATTTCTTAAATTGTAATGATTTTGAAGATTTTAAAAAACATTTATCAAATGTTGACACTGAATCACTTCCATGGTGTATCAGTAATACTTTTAACGGTATTAGTAAAAAATTTATTAATTTTATTATATCTGATCTAAATATAAAAGATTTGAAAGAAATCTTTTATTATCTAAAACAAATTATACTAGATACTGATTCATTAAATTTGAAATTTAAAACAATAAATAATGATTACTTTTTAGTGCAAAATCCAAATAATAATGAACTGTTTTCTTTGAACTTTTTTATTGATGATTTTTATTATCAAAAAGAACTTTCAGAGGATTTAAAAAATTACCGAAATAGCATGTTAAAGTTAATTTTAGACACGTTAAAAAAATATAAAAAAAGATTGCAAAATATTAATGAAAAATTAGAAGAATGTAAAAATATGAACACCTATAGATTATATGGAGAACTTATTACTGCAAATTTGTATAAGATTAAAAATGTTAATATATCGCAAATAAAATTAGAAAATTATTATGATAATAACAATTTAATTAATATACCTCTTGATTCTAAATATTCTCCTAGTATTAATGCTAAAAAATTCTTCAAAAAATATACTAAACTAAAAAATGCATCAGAAATTGTTTCCATTCAGAAAAAAGAAACTTTAGAAGAACTTAATTATATTGAAAGCATTGTATATGAACTAGAATCTGCTTCTTCTATTGAAGAATTAGCCAATATCTTTGATGAAATATCAGAAAACAATATTTTTAAAGATAAAACAAATAAAACTAAAAACATCAAATCGTCTAAAATAAAAAAGTCTAATCTAACCAAAAATAAAAATGTATCTTTTAATCCAATTAAATACACCATAGATAATTTTACCTTTTTAGTTGGAAGAAATAATAAGGAAAATGATTATCTTTCTTTAAAATATGCTAAAAAAACTGACTTGTGGTTTCATACAAAAGACATTCATGGAAGTCATGGAATTTTAATATTAGATGGAAAGCAACCCAAAGAAGAAATCTTAATAAGATGTGCCGAAATTACCGCTTATCATAGTAAAGCCCGACTTTCTTCAAATGTTCCTGTAGATTTTTGTGAAGTCAAATATGTAAAAAAGCCAAATGGTTCTAAGCCTGGTATGGTTATTTATACAAATAACTCTACTTTATATGTTAATCCTAAAATAAAATAAAAAATAAGCAAATGTTTTTTATATCATTTGCTTATTTTTATTTACCAGAATATTAGTAAAGTCATTGCCGTTAATACAATAATTTCTGGTTTCGTCATTTCTTTAGGAATTAGTTCTATTTCTCCTTCTTCTTTATGGTCCACAATTGAAACCTCATATGATGTTACGTCTTTCAATTCAAAATACATACTAAAATCCTGTGTTGTATTATTTTGTGTTGTTGTGATATCAATATATTTTTTTCCAACTAAGACATTTCTTTTAGAATATAAATCAATTTTTAAGTATTTGCCTGTCAAATAATCTTTATCTGAATTTTTTATTGTTCCTTTTATTCTTCCATTTACCAGTGTAGCTTGTGCTTGTTTTATTTGAACTTGCTCTATACTATCTCTTCTCTCTATGTTTTTATATGAAGAATTTAGTCCTACATTTATAATAAAATTAGAAAAAAAGAAAAAAAGTACAAACCATATTATATATTTTAAAAACGTTTTCATTCTATCCATATTGCTACTCCTTATCTTATAATATCTATATTATACACTAATTTTGGCTATTTGTAAATAACAACGGACTTACAATTGTAAGTCCGCTTAATTCGGAAATTCTCTTAACTTTTCCAGAAACTCTTTACCCTTTATTCCCAAAGGTATTATTTCTTCTCGCTTTTCAATATTTATTAAACCATACCTTTCGTTTTTCTCCACAATGGCAATGTTTCCATCTACCTCAATTATGTTATCATAACGCGATAGAAAATCCCACAACCCTTTTGGATACTTAACAGGTGCAATTTCTATACCTTTAGAATTAATAATTCCTTCGCATTCATTCTTTCCTACAATAGTGAAGTTACCATGGAATTCATATACATATTCATATGGCAACTCCTTAAGTTTTCCTGTATCATCTAACCGAATAGCTAATTTGGTTATTTGAATGATTTCTGGCATTTTATTCCCTTCTTTATTGTTAAAATTTGTCAATCTAGACATATTCATATTATAACACCATTTTTTCATTTATGTCAATCGATTTTTCTATTTAATTTTCCTAAATTTCAATTGCTTGTCCTAAACAAGTAGAATAAATATATTTTTTAGAGACCTTTTTATTAAATGATTGTTCTAATGCCTCTTGATATAATTCTAATTGTTTTTTATATTTATTTACTAATTCATATTTTTTATTTTTTTCTATATAATCTGTTTTATAATCAACCAAAATAAGTTCATTATTTTTATTAACATAATACAAATCTATAACACCTTGTACTAAAATAGTTTCTTCTATTTCCTCATTATATATAGTATTCGCTGGAATATTTAAATAAAATGGTTTCTCTCTTTCAATTAGTTTTGCTGTCTTTAATTCTCTCCAAATCTCAGACTTTGTAAATTCTAATATTTTAAAAGGATTTATATTATCCGCTTCTATTTTGGTTATAATTTGCTTTTCTACTAAACTATTAATTAACTCTTTTACTTTAATTAAATTATAATCTACTTTTTCATCTAAATTTTGCATACACAAATGTATTAAAGTTCCCTTTTGAGCTCCTGTCAATTTGTTTTTTTCTTCTAGTTTCAAGAATTCTGGCTTCGGAAATTCTATTGCATCTTCTATTTTATCTTCTAAATTCCTCTGTTTACCTATTAATTCTTCTATACCGATATCTAACTTTTCTTGTTCTATATGCTTTAACTTAGTTACAGACGTCTTAGTTGGAATAGTAGTTGCTAATTTATTTGGATATGTATAGTTTAATATTTTTTCTAATGTTTTAAATTCTTCTTTAGTTATTTCTTTTTTATTAAGTTCTTCTATAACATTAACTTTTTCTTTTTGAATTTTTTTACATCTATTTAGTATATCTTTTTTCTTATATAAATTTAATAACATACAATTTTTATTTTTTTCTTTTTCATATTCATAAACTAGTAATATCCAATCCAAATATTTTTTATATTTTTTAATTAAAATTGTATTTATTTTTCCATCTTTTTTTATATATCTTTCAACTTGTTCTGACATTTTTAAAAAATCTTTTTGATAATCATTCTTAATTCCTGTTATAATTAGTTTTTCTTTTGCCCTAGTTAAAGCAACATATAATATTCTCATTTCTTCTGATAATGTTTCTATTAACATTTTACTTCTTAATGATGCTTTACTTAAAGTATCATATTGAATTTGTTTATCATAATCAATATATTTAACTCCTATTCCCATTTCTTGATGTAACAAAACAGAATCATTTAAATCCATTAAATTAAATTGTTTTCCAGTACTTGATAAAAACACAACCGGAAATTCAAGGCCTTTACTTTTATGAATACTCATAATACGAATTACATTATCATTTTCTCCAATTAATTTGGCAGAACCCAAATCTCCACTGCTTAGTTTTAGCCTATCTATAAAATTAATAAAATTATATAATCCTTTAAAATTTGAACTTTCATATTGTTTAGCTTTTTGAAACAACATTTTTAAATTTGCTTGTCTTAATTCACCATTTGGCATTAATCCGAACATAATTATAAAAACCTGTATCTATGTATATTTTCCAAATCAATTCATCTAAAGAAAAATATTCTTGTTCATCTCTCCATTTATCTAAATTGCTTAAAAAATTGCAAATTTTCTCCTTAAGCTCTTTATTAACATCAATCATAGCTTTTTGCATACAAACATAAAAGTTGTCATATTTATCAGATAGTCTTATTTGGACTAATTCATCATCTGTAAATTTTCCTATAAAAGACCTCAATACTGTAACAAGTGGAATATCTTGCATTGGATTATCAATTATTTTAAGTAATGACATAATTGTTTGAATTTCAATAGAACCTAAATATTCTTGGGAACTATCTGAAAACACAGGCATATTTAACGATAAAATTTCTTGTTCATATATAGGTGCTATATTAGCAGTTGATCTGAGCAATATTACTATATCTTTATATTCAATATTTCTATATTGGTTTTTCTTTCTGTCCCATACTTGAAATTTTTCTTCTATTAACTCTTTTATTCTATTTGCAACAAATCTAGCCTCTAATTCAATATTTTCTACTCGTTCTTCTTCTTCTTCGTTTTTTTCTTCAAATATTTCATCGTTTTCTATATTCTCTTGCTTTTCTTCTTCTTTCAAATCTATAATATCAATTTCAGTTGCAAAATTTTGTTTTAACTCTGGATAATCTGCACCTAAATTTAGATATTCTTTCTCATCATATTCAATATCTCCTAAATCATTGCTCATTATATCTTGAAAAACTATATTAGTAAAATCTAACACATTATCTCTACTTCTAAAATTTTTAAATAATTGTATTTTTAAATCATCTTCTTTTTGCTTATCTTTTTTCGATTTATATTTATGATATTTGTTTAAAAATAATTCTGGCATAGCTTGGCGAAATTTATAAATACTTTGTTTTACATCTCCTACCATAAATATATTATTTCCTTTTGATACAGAACTCAAAATATATTCTTGTACCAAATTACTATCTTGGTATTCGTCTATTGCTATTTCTAAATATTTTTCTTGATACCTCTTTGCTACCTCAGAAACTTGTATTTTTCCATTTTCTTCTTTTAATAATATTTTTAAAGCAAAATGTTCTATATCATTAAAATCTACTATATTTTTATTTCTTTTTCTTTTCGAAAACTCTTCATTAAATTCGAATATTAAATTTTTTAACTTTGATAAAATAGAATACATGTCATAAATATCTTCATTAGCTTGCCTTGAATTATAAATCAATATCTTATCTAATATTTTACTTAATTTTTTCTTTCCATCATCACGTATCTTTTTTGCTTCATCCTTTAATTCAGATTCTACTTTTTGCCTTGGCCATGTAGGAAACTTTAAATTTTGATTTACCTCATACGCTTTGTCCCAACTATTCAAACTTCTCTTTAAATTCTCTAACATATCAATATCATTTCTAATTGTTTGATAATATTTTTCTAATTCTTTATCTAATGTAAGTTTTTTAGATATACTTTCAAACGTAGACAATATATCTACTAATTCTTCATCAACCTCTTTCAATAATTCCTTTCCCCAAATAGTATTTGCAAAATCTTCATCTAATCTATCTTTTAAATTAAACATTTCTATCTTATCAGTTAACCATTTTTCAGGAAATGGATTACTTTGTATATAATTATTTATCTTTAATACTAACTCTTTTAAAGGAGTATCATCTCTATAACTTGTATACGTATGAATCAATTTGATAAATTCATCATTATCTTCCTCATATTTTTTTTCAAAAATATCTTCTAATACCTCTTGCTTTAACAACTCTATTTCAGTAGTATCTGCAATTCTAAAATTAGGAGAAACATTATCTAATTCATAAAAATTATTTCTAACAACTTCTAAGCAAAAAGAATCAATAGTACATATACTAGCTTTATTTAGCAAAGTAATCTGTCTTTGCAAATTCTCATTTTCAGAATCTTCCTCTAGTTTTTTATAAATAGCATCTAAAACTCTTTCCCTCATTTCAGAAGCTGCAGCATTTGTAAATGTTACAACCAATAACTTATCTATATCTATTTTTTCATTTATTATCTTATTAATAATTCTTTCTACCAAAACAGCAGTCTTACCACTACCAGCAGCCGCTGCAACCAAAATATTCGAATTTTTTTCATAAATAGCATCCTGTTGTTCACTTGTCCATTTCACTTTACTCATATCTACTCCTTTTGAGACACTGGGGACAGGTCTTGTTTGTTTCATTTCTTTGTTGTTTTTTGTTTTCTCTAACATTAAATATACCGACAAAAATACTAAATTTTAAAAAATCCCAACAATTTCTCCATCTTCATCTATATCAATACTTTCTGCTGCAGGCACCTTTGAAAGTCCTGGCATTGTCATTATTTTTCCTGCTAATACAACCACAAAACCTGCTCCATTCTTTAATTCCACTCCTCTTACATTAATATTATAGTCATCTTTACATTCTAAATTTTTAGGATCATCAGAAAAAGAATATTGTGTTTTTGCAATACATATTGGCAACTTCGCATATCCCATTTTTTCTATATTTTCTATTTGCTTTTCTGCCTCTTCAGAATATTTAACATCTTTTGCATAATAAATATTTTTTGCTATTTTTAATATTTTTTCTTTTATTGAATCACTATCATTATATATGTATTTAAATTCATTTGGCTGTTGGCTTAACTTAACTAGTTTGTTTGCTATATCAATTGCTCCATCTCCGCCTTTAGCCCAGCCTTCTACTACACTTAACTCTATATTTTTATTAGCTAATTTTTCTTTAATATACTCTATTTCTTTTTCAGTATCTGATGCATATTTGTTTAATGCAACTATAACGTTTAAGCCAAATTTATTCTTTATATTATCTATATGTTTATATAAATTATCAATTCCTTTTTCTATTCCTTCTATATTTTCTTCTTGTATTTTTTCTTTTTCTACTCCACCATGATATTTAATAGCTTTAATTGTCGCAACTATTACTACAGCATCTGGTTTTAATCCTGTTTTTCTACATTTTATATCTAAAAATTTTTCTGCTCCTAAATCTGCACCAAAACCTGCTTCTGTTATTGTGTAATCAGCAAGTTTTAATGCTGTTTTTGTTGCAATTACACTATTACATCCATGTGCTATATTTGCAAATGGTCCTCCATGAACTAGTGCTGGTGTATGTTCTAGTGTTTGTACTAGATTTGGCTTAATAGCATCTTTTAATAATACTGTCATTGCACCTTCTGCTTTTAATTGTTTAACATATATCGGCTCTTCTTTTTTATTGTATCCAATTATTATATTTCCTAATTTTTGTTTTAAGTCTTTTAAATTCTCAGCTAAGCATAACACTGCCATTATTTCTGAAGCTACTGTTATGTCAAAATTATCTATTCTTGGAACAATTTTACTTTCGCCTGAAAGTCCTGTTTCAACTTTTCTTAATTGTCTATCATTTAAATCTAAGCATCTTTTCCATACTACTTTTTCAAATCCTAATTCATTTCCAAAATAAATATGATTGTCAATCATAGCAGATAATAAGTTATTAGCTGATGTTATTGCATGAATATCTCCTGTAAAATGTAAATTTATATCTTCCATTGGAGCAATTTGTACTTTTCCTCCTCCAGTTGCTCCTCCTTTTATTCCAAAAACTGGCCCTAAAGAAGGCTCTCTTAATGTAAGTATAGATTTTTTACCTATTTTTCTTAATCCATCAGCAATTGCAATAGAAACTGTAGTTTTTCCTTCTCCTAATGGTGTTGGGGAAATAGCTGTTACTAAAATTAATTTTCCATTATTCTTGCTTTTATTTTTTTCATATATTTCATTAGAAATTTTTGCTTTATATTTTCCATATTGTTCGATATCCTCTTCTTTAATTTCTAATTTTTCTGCTATTTTATTAATTTCATCTAATTTTGTATTTTTTGCTATTTCAATATCTGTCATTTCTATTGCCCCCTATCTGATACTAATTTTATATTGTTTTGATTTTGTCTGCTATTATGCTATTAATCCTACAACTACACCTATTAAAGCTCCCACAAAAACTTGTATAGGTGTATGTCCTAATACTTCTACAAGTCTTTCTGAAACTTGTATTCCAGTTAACCCTGGTGTTTCAACCAATTTATTTAATAAAGCCGCTTGTTTACCTGCCGCTCTCCTTACTCCACATGCATCATACATAACTACTATTGCCATTATAAAAGCTACAGCAAATATAGGTGTATCTACTCCTTGATATTTTCCTACCAATGTTGCTAATCCCGCTACTACAGCTGAATGAGAACTTGGCATTCCTCCTGCTCCCATAATTCTTTTAAAATTGAATTTTTTTGTAGTTACTAAATCATAAATTAATTTAAATAGCTGTATTCCAAACCATAATAAGACTGGTATATAAATATATTTATTTTGTATAAAACCTATTAAATTGTTCATTTTACATTTTTCTCCCTTTTTATTTTTTTAATCTTTTGTTTGAAAATCTTCTTCTTTCATTTCATCATCTTTTTTTACTAAAATCGTAATTTTTTTCTCTGCTTCTTCTAATATTTTACTACATTCTTTAGAAATTTTTATTCCCTGCTCAAATCTTGAAACAGAATCATCTAAGTTTAAATCTCCTTTTTCTAATTCTGCAACAACTTTTTCTAATTCTTCCATATTTTCTTCAAAACTTTTACTCATAAATATCTTTTCTCCTTTTTATTTCAATCCTTATAAACTACTTTACAATTGCTTCTTTTTTACCATCTACAAATCTAATTTCTATTAAATCATTTGTTTTTAATTCTTCTTTGCTTTTTATAACTTTATTGTTTTTTTCCGTTATAGAATATCCTCTATATAATGTTTTTAATGGACTTAGAGCATCTAATTTTGCAATCAATTCTATGTATTTAGTTTTTTCTTTTTCGTGTTTTACTTTTATACTATTTTCTATTTGTTTAATACAATTATCTAATTTAATATAGTTGTCATTTATTTTTCTTAAAGGCTCTTTAAATACTGAACTTGACATGCATTTTTCATATCTAAGATTCATAAGTTCTAGTTTTTTTATTAATGAATTTCTTAATCTATCTTGGTAAGTTTCAATTTTTCTTTTTACTTCATATATATCAGGCACAGCAAGTTCTGCAGCTGCTGATGGAGTTGGTGCTCTTAAATCTGCAACAAAATCTGCTATTGTAAAATCTGTTTCATGTCCTACTGCTGATATAATAGGAATTTCAGAATTGTATATACTATGTGCAACAATCTCTTCATTAAATGGCCATAAGTCTTCTAAAGAGCCTCCTCCTCTTGCTAAAATTAATACATCCGCTAATTTGTTTTTATTCATATATTCTATTCCATTTGATATCTTTTCAGCTGCACCTTCTCCTTGAACTGGTACTGGTAATAAACGTATATATACATTTGGATTTCTTCTTGTTGAAACATTTATAATATCTCTTATTACAGAACCTGTTTGTGATGTTAATACTCCTATAACTCTAGGCATCATTGGTATTTTCATTTTATGCTCTTCTTCAAACAAACCTTGTTGCTCAAGTCTTTTTTTCAATTCTTGATATTTAGTATATAAATCTCCTAAGCCATCTTCTTCCATTGCTCTTGCATAAATTTGATATACTCCATCTCTTTCAAAAACAGAAACACTACCTAAAATCATAACTTTCATGCCATCCTTTGGCATGAAAGTTAATTTTGTTGCATAAGATTTAAACATAATGCATTTTATTAAAGATTTTTCGTCTTTTAAAGTAAAATACATATGTCCTGTATAATGATTTTTAAAATTTGATATTTCTCCTTTTATTAATATGTTATTTAAATATTCATCTTCCGCTATTTTTTCTTTCATATATTTATTTAAATCAGAAACTGTTATAGCCATATCTGCATATTTCATATTTTCATTTCTTCCTTTTTTATTCTTTTACAATACTTGCTAAAATTCCATTTACAAAGTTTTTAGAATTATCTTCACCATATTTTTTTGCTAATTCCACTGCCTCATTAATTCCAACTTTAAATGGGATATCTTTGTATTTTATTTCGTAAATAGCTATTTTCAATATTGCTAAATCAATTTTAGAAATTCTTTCGATTTTCCAGTCTGATTTTAAATTTATTTCTATTTTTTGCATTATATCTTTTTCATTTTTTTTGATTCCTAAAACACTATCTTTAATGTATTCTATTGCATTTTTATCTGTTATATTATTACTTTCTATATATAATTCTATTTGCTCTTCTAAATTTTCTATATTTTGAATTTCTAAACTATATATAAGTTTAAATGCTTGTTCTCTTATTTCTGATCTATTCATGTATATTTTTCCTTCCCAATAATATTACATTTTATCTATAAAACTTTTTAATTTCGTTTTTACAAAATCTTTATTTTGTTGTACATAATTTCCAATAAAAGCTCCTAATACTAGCACAACAATAGCTAATATTAAATCATGCAATCTTGTAACTAATATTAATATCGCTATAATTACTCCTATAATAGCTCCTCTATATTGAGTTATAAAATCCTTGAATCCGTTCATCTTAATCACATTCCTTTCCGCATAAATTTGTTATGAATTTTCTTAAGCCTCTTGCTGTTCTTCTTTTGGTGCAACTTTTTTTACTGTAATATTTACTTCTTTTACATCTAAATCTGTTGCGGTTTTTATTTTTTCTTTTATTTTAGTTTGTAAGTTTGCAGATAACTCTTTTATAATAACATTTGAACCAACCATTAAATTAACATACACCATTACATTATTTTCTCTATCTAATTCAACTCTGGTTGTTACTTGTTCTGTTCCTTCAAAATTCAAAGCTACTGAATTAACTAAGTTTTCTAGTGTTTCTTTTGATATCATAAGCTTTCCATTTTCATTTTCTAACAAAACTCCTTGTTCTTCATTTGTTTTTCCTTTTGATGTTGAATCAAAAAATATACATTTTATTGAAAGTAAAATAAATACTACACTTATTCCTAGTAATATTTTACTTGAAACATCTCCTACAATAACTTTGTAAATAATATTTCCAATTAAATTCATATCTAGCCATCCAAATATTAGTAAGCATAATACTATAGATGATATTAAAATAATATTAGAATATATAACTAATGCGATTTTTTCTAAAAATTTCATTTCATTTTTTCCTCTTTTCTTTTTTATTCTTCTATATTGTTTTCACTTTCATTAGGTGTATCATTTTTTGCTGTATCAGTATTAACTCCTTGAACATGTACATTTACCTCTTCAACTTTTAATCCAGTCATACTTTCTACTGCTTTTTTTACTCTGTTTTGAATTTCAAATGCTACATCTGGTATTCTAGAACCATACTCTACAATAATATTTACATCTATTTTTGCTATATTTTCTGATACTTCTACTTTAATTCCTTTTGCTAGATTTTTCTTTCCACTAAATACTTCTGAAATTCCACCTGCAAAACCTCCGGCCATTCCAGCAACTCCATTGACTTCTGATACGGCTACACCTGCAATAACTGCTACTACATCATCAGATATTTTTATCCCTTCATTTTCTGTTTTTATTTCATTGTCTAATTCTACAATTTCTTCATTTTCTTTGTTTTCCTCACTCATTTTTATTTCCTCCTTTTTATTTTTAGTTAATACCTACCTTTATTATTAACTAAAAAAGATATACTTATAAAATACATTATAAGTATATCAATTTTTTTCCTTTTTTACAACTGTTTTTATTCAAATACATCAAATTCTTGAATTTGATTTCCTCTTAGAAAATCTCCTATTGACATTTTCTTTGCATTTTCTCCTTGAATTTCTAGCACTTTTAAAATTCCATTTTTTGCCTTTATAAATAATCCATCTTTTTGGTCTGAAATAATTACTGTTCCATTTCTCATAATTTCAATATTATCTGTAATTAATTCATCTTCTGTTGCAATTGAAACTTTCCAGAATTTTATTTTTTTTCCATTTAAAAAAGTATATGCTCCCATAATTGGGTTTAATCCTCTTACTAAATTTTTTATTTCTTCTGCTGTCTTGTTTTCCCAATCTATTTTTGCCATTTCTTTATTTAACATTGGTGCTAAAGTATAGTCATTTCCTTGTTTTTCTCTTGGTGCTATCCCTTTTTCGATTTCTTTTAAAGTTTCTACTAGAAGATTTCCACCAATTTTAGATAATCTCTCCCATAATTCTCCTGTTGTCTCATCTTCTCCAATATCAACTTCTTCTTTTAAAATCATATCTCCTGTATCCATACCAATATCCATATACATTGTAGTAATTCCTGTTGTTTTATCTCCATTTAAAATAGCCCATTGAATAGGTGCTGCACCTCTATATCTAGGAAGTAAAGAACCATGAACATTAATACATCCTAATTTTGGAATTTCTAAAATTTCTTTTGGCAATATCTTACCATATGCTACTACACAAATAATATCAGGATTTAAATCTTTTATCTCTTGTATAAATTCAATATTATTTTTTACTTTTAATGGTTGATATATCTTTATGTTTTTTTCTATAGCAAATTCTTTTACTGGGGAAGCCATCATCTTCATTCCTCTTCCTTTTGGTTTGTCTGGATTTGTTACTACTCCCAATATTTCATATCCTGCATTATACACCGCTTCTAAACTTTCTTTAGCAAAATCTGGTGTTCCCATAAAAACTATTCTCATTTTTTCCTCCTCTTAGATTATTTTTCGTCAGTTGGTTCTATATATTCTAAAGTTCCTGGTATTATTTTATCAATAAAAACTTCTCCGTTTAAATGATCTACTTCATGACAAATAGCTTGTGCTAATAATTCTTTTGCTTTTACTTTTATTCTCTTTCCATCTCTATCAGTATATTCAGCTGTTACTTCAGTAGGTCTTATAACTTTTGCAAATTCATTTGGAAAACTTAAACAACCTTCGTCAACCTCTTGTTTTCCTTTTGTTTTTAATATTACTGGGTTTATCATAGCAATTGGTCCATTATCGTCATAAATATCAATTACTATTACTCTTTTTAAAATCCCTACTTGAACTGCTGCAAGTCCAACTCCATTATATTTATGCATTGTTTCTATCATATCATCAATCAATGTTTGTAATTTTTCATCAATTGTTTCTATTTCCCTTGATTTCTTTTTTAAAATTTCGTCTCCTTTATATCTCAAATTTCTAATCGCCATTTTTTACTCCTTTCCTTTTTGGTTATTTAAACTATATTTTTATTAGTTATGCCATACTATTAGGATTAACATCTATTGATATTCTCATATCTTTTAAATTTTCTTTATAAATGTTTTTTAAACATTTATTAAACTCTTCATTAGATTCTTTATCCATCGTTCCTTTTACTATAATCCTATATCTATACTTGTTTTGAATTTTATCAATTGGTGCTGGCATTGGAATAAATATTTTAAATTTATTTTCTAGTTTATCTTTTAAATATCTATATACCAAATCACTCTTATTTTTTATATCTGCTTCATTACTTCCGTTAAAACTAATTACTATTATATCGCAAAATGGAGGATATTTCAACTGTTCTCTTAAAGCTATTTCTGTTGCATAGAACATTTCATAATTCTGTTTTTTAGCACATTGTATACTAAAATTATCTGGATTATAACTTTGAATTATTACTTTTCCTGGTAGTTTTTCTCTTCCTGCTCGTCCGTGCTACTTGAGTTAAAATTTGAAATGTTCTTTCATTCGCTCTATAATCATCAATGTTTAATGAACTATCTGCCGCAATTACTCCTACTAATGTTACATTTGGAAAATGATGGCCTTTTACTACCATTTGTGTCCCTATTAGAATATCTATATTTTCATTTTTAAACTTATTTAATATTTCTTCATGTGAATTCTTTTTGGTTACTGTATCAACATCCATACGAATTGTTTTTGCATTTGGAAATTGTTTTATAATCTCTTGTTCTAATTTTTGAGTTCCTGTACCAAAATATCTTATTTTTTCACTATGACATTCTGGGCAAACTTTTACAATTTCTTGCTCATAACCACAATAATGACATTTCAGTTTTTTTTCATAACTATGGTAAGTCAGACTTATATTGCAATTTTTGCATTTTACTGTATATCCACAATCTCTACACATAATAAAAGTAGAATATCCTCTTCTGTTTAAAAATAATATTGTTTGCCTTTTTTGTTTTAAATTTTCTTCTATTTCTTGATATAATTCCCTACTTAACATTGAGCGGTTTCCATTTGCTAATTCTTGTTTTAAATCAATAATGCTAACTTTTGGTAATGACGAATTATTTGCTCTTTTAGTTAATTCTAATAGTTCTATTTTTCCTAATGTTTTTGCTTTATAATATGTATTAATATCTGGTGTTGCACTTCCAAATACTAATGGACAATTATTTTGTTTTGCAATGTATTTTGCTACTTGTTTTGCATCATATTTTGGATTTGCCTCGGATTTATAAGAACTATCATGTTCTTCATCTATTATAATAATTCCTAAATTTGTAACTGGTGCAAAAATTGCAGACCTTGCACCTATTACTATTTTTGCTTTTCCTTCTTTTATTTTATTCCATTCATCATATTTTTCTCCAATTGATAGTTTACTATGCAATACAGCTATTTTTTCTTTTCCAAATCTTGAAATAAATCTATCTAACATTTGTGGAGTTAATGATATTTCAGGGACTAAAACAATTGCAGTTTTTTGCATTTCTAGTATTTTTTGTATTAACTGTAAATATACTTCTGTTTTCCCGTGACCCAGTTACCCCATATAATAAAAACCTTTTATATTCTTTTTCATCTATACTTTTAGCAACTTTTTCAAATGCAGTTTGCTGTTCTTCTGTTAGTTTTAATTTGTTTGTTGATGCTAAATCTTTGTTTTTTAACGGATCTCTTTCTATCTTTTCTTCAACTAATTCTAAATATCCATTTTTAATTAGTGTATTTATAATAGCTCTAGAACAATCTGTATGCATCTCTATCTCTGGTATAGTTAATCCTTCATTTTTTTGTATAAATTTAAGTGCTCTTATTTGCTTTTCTGATTTGATCTTTTTATTATCTATTTCAAATAATATTTCGTCTTTTTTCTTTTTTAAATATACAACTCTTATGATTTTTCCCTGTGCTTTCTTTTCTTTTCCTCTTGTTCCAGGTGTCAGCATAAGTTTTATACAATCAGATATATTACAAAAATATCTATTTGCCATCCATTTTGCCAATTCTATTTTCTTTTCATCTAAACTATTTTCTATTTTTGCAATTTCTTTTACTTTAAATTCTGTATTATCCTTTATTCTTGTTACAAATGCTTCTTCTAATTTTCCTCCTTTTCCAAAAGGGACTAAAACTTTACTTCCAATTATAACAAAATCTTCTAGCTCTTTTGGAATATCATAATCAAATGTTCTATTTAATTTTTTGGCTGTTCTATTTATAACTACTTCTGCTATCATTCTATTATTCTTTCTCCTTATATAAAAAAGCCATCTGAAAGATAGCTTTTTATTGTTGTTCTAATAATTTCATTTCGTTTTCTAATATTGTCATAACTATTTGAACTGTTTTTTCTAGATTATCATTTTTTAATACATAATCGTATAAATTAATTCTAGATTCTTCATATTCAAATCTACTTAACCTTAAGCGTATTTCTGCTGGGCTTGGTTTATCAACTCTATCTTGTAACCTTTTTTCAAGTTCTTCTTTAGGCACTCTTAAAAAAATAGTAACTACTTTTGTGTCTGCATTTAACAAATCTTTTAAATGTTCTGTACCATTTACATCAATATCTTTTACTATTATTTTTCCACTTTCAATTTTTTCATTTAGTAATTTCTTTGAAGTTCCATAATAATTGTTATGATGTACATCATACTCATAGAAATGCCCTTTTTCTATCATTTCTTCAAATTCTTCTCTAGTTACAAAATTATATGTTCCACCTTCTACATCTCCTTCACGCATAGGTCTAGAAGTAAATGAAGGAAGAGATTCTACATTTTCCATTCTTTTTATTAGTTCTTTTTTTATTGTATCTTTTCCTGCTCCTGCTACTCCAGATAATATTACTAACATATTTCTACCTTCCCCTCTGCAATTTCATTAGCAGCTAATGTAACTGGAGATTCCTCTTTAACATCTGTTTTTACTTCTGCTCCTGCAGCTATTTGTCTTGCACGTCTTGCTGTTGCAATTACTAACTCATATCTATTATCTGCCTTTTTTAATAATTCTGAAACACTTGGTTTTACCATCATTTTAAATCCACTCCTTTATAAAATTATTTTATAGCTTCTGCTATTTGTTTTCCACCATCATCTTGTGATATTGTTTTATCTATTCTACCTCCTACAGTTTCTGGTTGAACTGCTGATAGTATGATATGTCCTGAATCCATAATTAATACTGCTCTTGTTCTTCTTCCATATGTAGCATCTACCGCTGTTTTATTATCTTTTGATTCTTGTACCATTCTTTTAATAGGTGCAGATTCTGGGCTTACAATTGCTACAATTCTTTCTGCTGAAACAATATTTCCAAATCCTATATTTACTAATTGCATAAAATCAAATCCTTTCTATTCTATATTTTGTACTTGTTCTCTTATGTTTTCAATTTCTGTTTTTATATCAATAACTCCATTTGTTATTTCTAAATTGTTTGCTTTTGAGCCTATTGTATTTGTTTCACGATTCATCTCTTGTATTATAAAATCTAGTTTTTTCCCTATTGCCTCATTTGAATTTAGTAAATTTTTAAATTGTGATATATGACTATTTAATCTAGTGACCTCTTCTTCAATAGAACATTTATCTGCATATATTACAACTTCTTGAGCTAATCTTGTTTTATCAATCTCCTGATTTTTTAGTATTTCATTAATTCTCTCTTCTAATTTTACTACATATTCTTCAATAAGTCCAGTAGAAAGTTTAGCTATTTCTTCTACTTTTTTATTTATTATATTTAATCTTTTTAATAAATCTTCTGATATTTTATTTCCTTCTGTCCCTCTCATTTGAACTAAATTATCTGTTGCTATAGTTATGGTTTCTAATACTTCCTCTGTTATTTTTTCGTCATCTTGGCTGCTTTGTATATTTAATACATCTGGATATTTGGAAATTTCAGTAACTTGTATATCTGATAATATATTTTCTTTTTCAGCTAATTTTTTTAATTCATCAATATATGCTTTTGCTAATTCTGTATTTATTTTAATTTCTTTTCCCTCTAGCGAATTATTTTCAAAAGTAACAAAAACATCAATTTTTCCTCTTTTTACCTTTTTTGCAATCTCTTTTTTTATTGTTTCTTCTAAATAACTAAGTTGTTTTGGGATTCTTACTGATATATCTAAATATCTATGATTTACGCTTTTTATCTCTATTTGATATTCTCTATCATCTTTTGAAAGCTTTGCTCTACCATATCCTGTCATACTTTTAATCATTTTCTTTTACCTCTTTTTCAACTTTCTTAGTTTTTACACTTGAAGATTTTTTTCTTTTTTCATTTTTAGTTTTTTCTTCTACATTTTCTATTTTCTTCTTTTTAGCTTCTGTTTTTGTCTCTTTAGATTGTTTTTCTGTTTTATCTTCTATTACTTTTTTATTGCTTTTTGCTTTTGTTTTTGGTTTTTCTTTATTTTTAGATTCATTCACTTTTTTTGCTTGTTTTCTCTTACTATTTGTTTTTGTTTTGCTATCTTTATTTTGTTTTATTTCAGTGTTATTTGTTTCTTTATTTTGATTTTCTTTTGCACTTTCTAATTCTTCTGTTTCTTCTTTTTCCTTTTCGTTTTTGTTTCTTTTTTTAGCTTCTTTTTTTATTGGTTCATCTTCTTTAACAATTTTTGATATATCACTTAATCCTTTTAAATACTCTTTTTTATCTTTTGTATAAATAATTATTACTTTTAAAACATAATAAATTACAACAATTCCTGATGAAATTAACATATATGATTTAAAATCATATTTCAATAATGTTATCATATGCATAATAGATAAAGAGTGTATAGATAAAGCTAATAGTTCTATCCCTGTAATTGCTACTTCTCCACTGTCTTTTTTGTAAGCTTTTTCTAATGCTAATATTCCTAATACTAAAAAAGCTCCAGAAAATACTTGTATATCTTGTGCTAATCTGTCTAAATTCATTCTTGTATAAGCAAAAAATAAAATTATGAAATAAATTATAATACATAGTGCTTTTGACAAATTTTTTTCTATTTTTTTCATCATTTCCTCCTAATTTTCTAGTTCATACATTATTACACTTAAAACATTTAAAGCTACAGTTTCTGTTCTTAATATTCTTTTTCCTAATGTAATTGATTTTGCCCCGTTTTTTTGTAACAGTTCAACTTCCTCTGTTGATATTCCTCCTTCAGGTCCAACAATAACTGCTATTTTAAATTTGCTATTGTTATTTAAATTTTCTTTTATATTATTTAATTCTTGTTTTATCGTGATTTTTTCTTCCTTTTCATATGCCAATAATACTATATCATATTCTTTTAGCATATTACAAATGTTTTTTAAATTTAATATTGGTTTTATTTTAGGTATTATATTTCTTCCACATTGTTTAGCTGCTACTTCTGATATTTTTTGCCATCTTTGTAGTTTTTTTTGCTTATCTTTTTCATTTACCTTCACAACACATCTTTTCATTTCAATTGGTATAATATCGTAAACTCCTAATTCAACTGATTTTTGAATAATTAACTCCATTTTATCTGCTTTTGGTAACCCTTGCATAATTGTTACTTGTATATTTGATTCCGAATTGTTTTCTAATTCTTTTTCAATTTTACATTTTATATATTCCTCTGAAATTTCTTCTATTTTACATAAATAATCTTTTTTATTTGAAGTATTGCATATTATTAACTCGTTTCCTACTTTTTCTCTTAATACATTTTTTATGTGTTTTACATCATTTCCTATTACTTTTACATCTTCTTTTTGTATTTGTTCTTCATTAACAAAAAATTTTGGCATATTTTTTCTCCTTTTTATGTGCCTTATTATATCATACAATTTTTCCTTTTTCTACAAAAAAAAGAAATTATATTAGATTTTTGTTCTAATATAATTTCTTACAATATAAATGCTTTACCAAAAATTGTTTCAGAGCATTTTTTGGTTTTTTAATAATTTTCTGCTTTAATCTCAAAATATGCTTTTGGATGTGCACATACAGGGCATACTTGTGGAGCTGATTTTCCAATTACTATATGTCCACAGTTTCTACATTTCCAAATTCTATCTCCATCTTTGCTAAATACTAAACCGTTTTCAACATTTTCTAATAATTTTTTGTATCTTTCTTCATGTTCTTTTTCTATTTTTGCAACTTCTGCAAAAAGAAATGCAATATGATCAAATCCCTCTTCTTTTGCTTCTTTTGCCATTCTATCGTACATGTCTGTCCATTCATAATTTTCTCCTTCTGCTGCTGCTTTTAAATTTTCTGCTGTAGATAAAATTTCTCCTCCTTGTAATAATTTAAACCACATTTTTGCATGTTCTTTTTCATTATCAGCTGTTTCTTGAAAAATTGCCGCTATTTGTTCATACCCTTCTTTTTTTGCTTTGCTTGCAAAGTATGTATATTTATTTCTTGCTTGAGATTCTCCTGCAAAAGCCTCCATTAAATTCTTTTCTGTTTTACTTCCTTTTAATTCCATTTTAAAATTCCTCCTTATTTCATTTTTGATTTACATTTTTCACATATTCCATTAATAGTTATGCTGTTTATATCTATATCTACATTAGTTTGTTTTTTTATATTACTTATTAAATTATCTTTTTCGAATTTATAATAAAAGTCAAATGCTTTATCACAAACTTTACATATAGCATGATAATGTTCTTCGTATAAATAATCATATCTATCTGGTCCTGTTGCTATTGTTATTTTCTCAATAATACCTTTCTCTACTAATATATTTATGTTTCTATATACTGTACTTCTGCTGATTTTTGGTTCTTTTTTTGTAACTAGTATATATATTTCTTCAGCAGTTGGATGAGTTCGATTATTTTTTATAACTTCTAGTATTATTTCTCTTTGTTTGGAATAGTTATTCATAAATCTCTCCTTTAAATTAGGAATAGTTCCTAATTTAGTTAGTATTTTATCTCACAAATTTTATATTGTCAATAGATATTTCAAAATTTATAATTGATGCAACTACAAATAAAAATGAAGAGTGTGAGTCTTCATTTCTATCTAACAGTATCTAATATAAATATTAAAAAAATTTTTTAATTGGTACCGATGGTGGGACTCGAACCCACATGGTTTCCCGCATGATTTTGAGTCTTTTAAGGTATTTTATACTTATTAATTTTTAGTATTAGATAACACTTTTTATATGGCTCAAAACTATGGATTTTCTAGCACTTATCATCGTTTTTCTTACTTGCATAAGTATATTATAATTTTTCTGCTTTTTGCAAGTTTTCTGGAAAAATGTTAGATGTTTTGTTAGATATGTTAGATGTAATAGATATTTACTATTGATACAATTTGCAAAATTAGGCAAATTATGTTAATATATATGTTGAGCATACGATGTATGTATTAATTTGAAAGGAGTTTTCCTATGAGCATTTTTAGCAGACTTTTCAAGAAACGGGAACAACCTGAATCTTCTGATACCTTCAAAGTCGTTCTGAAGACAGAGAAGAAATTATCTGAAGAACAAGAAAACGCTATCATTACCATTGTAAAAAATGGTACTATGTCTGGAGTTGAACCCGGCGACATCGCAATCAAAGTCATGATGTCTACTGGGATCTATGACATGGTAATTCTGAATAGAATTAAAAATGGCGTGGAAGTGATTTTTTAATCACAAGAGACTTCCTTAATGTGTAAAAACATTAAGGAAGTCTCTTTATACAAAGTGCGTGAGTGAGATTTTACAACCATAGACTCACAATAATAAAAGAGTTCTTGGGAGGCAAAGCTTGGATGTGGATTTGCAATTGTAAAAAGTGTGGACAAGTATGCACATTGATAAATTATCAGCAATTGTAGTAGTTATTCTACTTACTAGACTACCTATGAAACGAAGCGACTGACTGACGGTTTCTAATTCTTTAGGTGTAATAATCCTTTTTAAAACATTGGGATTATTACGTCTAATTATCTTCGCTCTCTCCCTCTGGTTTCTCATTGATTAACTTAATGTTATATGGTATACTGCTTCTACAGGAGTGATGAACATGTATTTAAAAGATAAAATTATTAAACTAATAGAAAGTCATCAAGAAGATGATTATTATGATTTCAAAGAAGCCTGGCATGATAATAAAGCTGAATTTCTTCATGATATATTATCATTAGCAAATAACAGAACTGTTGAAGATGGTCTATTAATATTTGGAGTAAGAGATAAAACTTTTGAAATAATTGGTGTTGAAAACGATCCTAATCGAAAAACTCAACAAAATATAATTGATTTCTTAAATACTAAAGCTTTTTTTGGAGAAATTAGACCTAGTGTTGAATTAAAAACTATTAATTATTTAAAACATGAATTAGATATATTAATAGTAAAAAATACTAATGATACCCCATATTATTTAGCTGATAAATATAGTGATGGAAAATATACTATTCGCCCCAATTATATATACACTAGAATAAAGGATACTAATACTCCAATTGATAAAAGTGCAGATATAAATCAAGTGGAATGTTTATGAAAAAAAAGATTTCTATTAACATATGGCAAAAGCTGAAGAAATAAGAGCAAATTTAGAAAAAGAACTAAATTTAAAAGCTCTAAACAATTCAAAATCAAATAATAATTCAAGTGATATTCTTTTTATAGAGTATCTTTTTTATTGGCTAGAAATTATTAGGCATACTGTAGCAAATTCTACGTTCACATCTTATAGGCAAATATCCAATAATCATATAAAGAAATATTTTACTGAAAATCCTATAAAGTTAGTAGACCTAACCCATGTTCATATTCAAGATTTTTATAATGAATTAATGGTTGAAAAACATCTTTCTGCTAACACTGTAGTTCATCATCATGCTATTATAAGAAAATGTTTAGAATATGCTTTTAAAATGGATATTAAAACAAAAAATAAATCTAGTTATAGGTCATTACCTTTATTAGATGATATTGCAGATAAACTTTTAGAGCTAAAAGAAAAACAAGAAGCATTTAAAAATGCTTTTGGAAAAACTTATAATAGAAAATATTTAGATTATGTTTTTGTTAATCCTCAAGGTAGATTAATTCGCCCTGACTATATTTCAGAACATTTTAGTATATTATTAAATAAAATCGGTATGAAACATATTCGTTTTCACGATTTAAGGCATTCATGTGCGAGTTTATTACTTGCTAAAGGTATTCCTATGAAAGCTATACAAGAATGGTTAGGACATTCTAATTTCTCTACTACTGCTAATTTATATGCTCATTTAGATGTTAATTCTAAAAAGCTTTCCGCAGATGCTCTAGTTAATGCATTAAAATTTACAGATACAAAAAAAGAAAATGAAGAAAGCACATCTTCATCTTCTCAAAAATAATTGAATTTTGGTACCGATGGTGGGACTCGAACCCACATGGTTTCCCGCATGATTTTGAGTCATGTGCGTCTACCAATTCCGCCACATCGGCATAATTATTTAACAAAAAATATGCACTAATATATATTAGCACATATTTTTTAAATTGTCTAGATTTTTTTAAACTTTATTTTCTTCTTGCTGTAGGTTAGTCAATCATTTGTCACAAATTATTTAAAATAATACTTTGAGCACCTATATTGTAAATAACGATTCTTCTTGACTTTTATATTTTT
>OLOR01000506.1_pt1 | contig 41853 bp, 39 predicted proteins | sample 1672521 | NCBI WGS metagenome assembly OLOR01 (sample SAMEA3136695, study PRJEB25190) | human gut metagenome | biome: human gut; feature: human-associated habitat; material: faeces | place: Austria | collected 2013
CAGATGACCCAAATTCAGATATAATAACAACACATTTTGATTATCACTCAATAGATGGAAACTTGTTAAAACTTGATATACTAGGACACGATGATCCGACGGTAATACGTATGCTTCAAGATATAACAGGAGTAGCACCAACAGATGTACCATTAGATGATAAAGAAACAATGTCAATCTTTTCATCAACAAAAGCATTAGGTGTAACACCAGAACAAATACATTCAGAAGTAGGAACTTATGGAATACCTGAATATGGTACAAAATTTGCTAGAGGAATGCTTTTAGATACACACCCAACAACATTTGACGAATTAATAAGAATATCTGGACTATCACATGGTACAGATGTATGGTTAGGAAATGCACAATCATTAATAGAACAAGGAATTGTAACATTACAACAAGCAATATGTTGTCGTGATGATATAATGATATATTTAATGAAAAAAGGGCTTCCACCAGATAAATCGTTCAAAATAATGGAAGCTGTTCGTAAAGGTAAAGTTGCAAAAGGAAAAGAACCAAAATGGAAAGATGAATATATACCTTTAATGTTAGAACATGATGTTCCAGAATGGTATATAAAATCTTGTGAAAAAATAAAATACATGTTCCCTAAAGCACATGCTGCAGCTTATGTAACAAACGCATTTAGAATTGCATGGTTTAAAGTTCATATTCCATTAGCATATTATGCAGCATTTTTTACAATAAGAGCAAAAGCATTTGATGCAGAAGTTATGATTAATGGAAAAGAAAAAGTAAAAAACAAAATGAAAGAAATTGAAATGATGGGAAATAATGCTACTCCAAAAGATAAAGATATGTATGATGATCTAGAATTAGTATTAGAAATGTATGAAAGAGGACTTAGATTCTTACCAATTGATTTGTATAAATCACATGCTACAAAATTTCAAGTCGAAGGAGATTCATTAAGACCACCGTTAAATAGTATAGCAGGATTAGGAAATGTTGCAGCAGAAGGAATTATGAAAGCTAGACAGGAAGAAAAATTTATGTCTATAGATGATTTGAAAATTCGTTCAAAAGTTGGTGATTCTGTTACAGAATTGTTGAGACAATTTGGTTGCCTTGAGGGAATGAGTCAAAGTAATCAATTGAGTTTGTTTGGATAAAATAAAATACCTTGAAAGAAATTTCAGGGTATTTTTTGATAGATATTTTGAGTATTATTTAAACGTAATAGAAAATCCCCAGAAATCCTAGTAAGACTTCTGGGGATTTTTTCATGGAAAATAACTTATAAGTTTGTTAGATGTTACACTCAAAATCTATTTTTTTTAACTTTATCCGCTAAATTTTTTTGAATCTCATCGTGATAATCAAAATCATCAAGACGTTCGAAGATTTTGTCAGGAATGTTAGGATTATGTTCTACAGCTTCACGAACCTCATCGTAGAGATCTTCCTCATAGAGACGTATGAGGACTTCTTCAGGAGTGTTAGGATTTGAGGCAACAAAAATACGAACGTCTAAGTTTTCATCTTCACTAAGATCTGTGAGAGTTTCTCCTGATGTGTTTTGATTGGTAGCAACAGAAAGCCGAACCATCCAAAATTCATCGGTAGAAAGTTGTGCAAGAATCTCTGGAGGAGTTTTTGAATTATCTGCAATATTTTCTCGAACCTCAGAACTTTCGTCATTGCTAAGAAGTTCGAGAACACTTACAGGAACATTTGGGTGTTGAGTGACAAATTCGCGAACATACCAATATTTACTCTTACTGAGACGAGTAAGGAGTTCGGCAGAAAAACTTGGATTTTTAAGAGCCGGAGAAAAGGTTCGAATATTGTAATCTTCAATGAGACGAGTAAGAATTTTTTCAGGAGTACTAGGATTACCAGAAACAGCTTCGAGAACATAGTGGTTTTTATCAGTTGCCAAAATTTCCAATGTTTCAATAGGGGTGTTAATATCTTCTGCAAGTGCTATCCGAGTGTTAAGATCAAGAGACTCATAAGGATTATTCATTTTTTCCATAATTACCTCCAAAAAAATTTTGTATCATAATGTATTCGGTATATAAAAACACCAACAAAGGTGAAAAAAAGGAAAATGTATATAAAATAAGCTATTTAAGCTTATATCAATATTTTAACACAATTCTATAATTATGTCAAACTGAGTGTGAAAATAGCAATTTTTCGATTGATTTAGATAAATTTATTAAAAATATTCGATGATTATTAGAAAAAAGCATAAGAACATAAACAAAAGTTTGCGAAAATATTGATTTTTTAGATAGTATGTGTTATACTATCAAACATTAGAGGACAATAAACTATCTAAAGAAAAAATTTTAAAAGACAAAGACGAAAAGAAATTGAAATGATAATATATGAATTTTTATTAATTAAAAATTACTAAATTTCCTTGACATCTAGGCAATTTGAAGCTATAATGAAAGCATCAAAGAAGGGGAGGATACAATGTTATTGGAAAAAAATATGTTTTCAATTAATGAAAATCAATACAAAGAAATGACAGACGAAAAATTAATAGAGAATATAAAGCAAGATGACAATATGGCTTTAAACTGCTTATTAGAAAGATATAATGATGTAGTAAATATGAAAGCAAATAAATTTTTCATGGTAGGAGCAGAAAGAGAAGACATGGTACAAGAAGGAATGATTGGATTATATAAAGCAGTAAAATCATTTGACACAGAAAAACAAAACTCATTTAAAACATTTGCCAATATGTGTATAGAAAGACAATTAATAACAGCAGTCAAAAATTCAAACAGACAAAAACATATACCATTAAACTCATCAATATCTTTAAATTCAGCAGCATATGAAGATAATGATGATATGGACAAGCTTGAAATAGTAGATTTAAAAGCAGAAGATGATCCATCAGATATAATAGCAAATCAAGAATATTCAAAAACAATAGAAAGAAAGATAAAAGAAAATTTAAGTGAATATGAATTATCAGTTTTATATGAATATGAAAAAGGACATTCATATGCAGATATAGCAGAAAAGTTAAAAACTAAAGTAAAATCTGTAGACACAGCAATACAAAGAATAAAGAAAAAAGCAAATAAAATAAAAGAAAGTATAGATTCGTAACTTAATAAAATATTAAGAAAAAAGTCGAAAAACAAAGAAAAAAGTAGCAAGAAGTACTTGCTATTTTTTTGTTTTTCTTATAAAATATTATCCAAGTGTGTAATAAAAAACGGAGGAAAAATAATATATGAATTTAAGCGAAGAAGAGCTTCCAAAAGCATTGCAAAAACATGCTGAAGAAGAAAATGTAAAAAATAATTCTACTGATAATAAAAAGAAAAAATCAAAAAAAATATGGTTAAGAATATTAATAACAATAATAATATTAGGAATACTAGGAATATCAACATTGGCATTTTTATTATATGGACCATATTCAGGATTTAGAGAATGGCTAATAACAAGTGCAATGACAACAATGAGACACCAATATTTAGCAACATGGTTTTATAGTGATGAAACAATACAAGAAGTACTAAATAATAATAAAGTACATGAAACAGACGAAAGTACAGATACATCAATGATAGTTGTAGTTGATGATAAAAAAGAAGAAATACAATATGCTAATGAATATGAAAGACAGATATTAGAAAAAGATCCAGAACATGAAGATTATAAGATAATAAAAATAGAAGGAAAAGGTTATGATGGATATATGGCTGTAATATATGATCCATCAAGAATAAAAACAGTATATACAAGCAAATTAGGTACAACAGGAGAATATTTAACCAAAATGGCACAAGACAATGATGCATTAATTGCAATAAATGGAGGAGGATTCGAAGATCCAAATTATGTAGGAAATGGAGCAACACCTCTTGGAATAACATTTTCAAATGGAAAACTAATAACATCAAAAACGTATAAAGGACAAGGTGGATTGATTGGATTTACACAAGATGATAAATTAGTACTTGGAAAGATGACAGTAGATCAAGCAAAGAAACAAAAAGTTCGTGATGGAGTAACATTTGGACCATTTTTAATAATAAATGGAAAAGCATCATCAGTATCTGGAAATGGTGGATGGGGGACAGCCCCAAGAACAGCAATAGGGCAAAGACAAGATGGAATTGTATTGTTTTTAGTTGTAGATGGAAGAACAGTAACAAGACCTGGTGCAACAATGAAAGATTTAATAGAAATTTTTGAAAGATATGGAGCTTATAATGCGTCAAACCTAGATGGAGGAACATCTAGCGCAATGGTGGTAAATAATAAAATAATAAATGATCCAGTTGATCAATCAGGATCACATAGAACAAGATATATTTCAACAGCATTTATATTAACAAAAGAAGATAATCAATAAGTAAAAATGGAGGATATAATGGGATTTGTAGTTGCAGTTGATGGACCTGCCGGAAGTGGAAAAGGAACAATAACAAAAAAAATAGCTAAAGAAATGAATTTAACAAGTATAGATACAGGAGCAATGTACAGAAGTGTTACACTTGCAATGTTAAATGAAAATATAGCATTAGATGATTATGAAAAAATATCAAAACTTTTAGATGAAATAAAAATAGAATTTAAAAAAATAGATGGAGTTCAAAAAGTATATTTAAATGGTAAAGATGTATCATTAGAAATCAGAACAAAACCTGTTAATGAAAATGTATCACCAGTTTCAACAATAAAAATAGTAAGAGAAAGACTAGCCAAACTTCAAAGAGAAATGGCAGAAACAATAGATGTTATAATGGAAGGTAGAGATATTGGAACAAATGTATTTCCAAATGCAAATGTAAAAATTTATTTAGATGCAACACCAGAAGAAAGAGCAAGAAGAAGATATTTACAAAATAAAGAAAATGGAATTGAAATGCCATATGAAGAAATACTTGAAAGTGTAAAAAATAGAGATTTTATTGATAGTACAAGAGAAATAGCACCATTAAAAAAAGCAGATGATGCAATATATGTTGATTCAAGTAATATGACAATTGACGAAGTTGTAGAAAGAATAAAAAAAATAATAAGTAAAAAAAGAAAATAGAATAGGAGTTATAGCATGAAAGAAGAATTTTTAAATTTATTAAGAAGTGTAAAAAGAGAAGGAATTGATGATTTAATAAGATTTATTGAAAATACAGATTTTTTTACAGCACCTGCAAGTACAAGATTTCATGGAGACCATGCTGGTGGACTTGTAGAACATAGCATGAAAGTATATGAAATATTGCAAGAAAAAGTAAAAAATGCTCCAATAGCATTAAATATACCACCAGAAACTTTGATAATAGTACCATTATTACATGATTTGTGTAAAGCTAATTTTTATAAAATTGATTATAGAAATGCCAAAAATGCTTTAGGAGTATGGGAAAAGGTACCATATTATACAGTTGAAGATACTATACCATATGGACATGGTGAAAAATCTGTTATGATGATAACAGAATACATGAAATTAACAAGTGAAGAAAAGTATGCAATTCGTTGGCATATGGGATTTACAGAACCAAAAGAACAATATGGAACAATAGGATTAGCATATACTAAATATCCTTTAGCATTGCTTATGTTTGAAGCTGATTTGGAAGCAACATATTTCTTTAATACATAATTAAAAATCGCCAGATAGGCGATTTTTTTTATAAAAAAGTCACTTTAATTTAAAGTGACTTTATATAGTAAATTATTTTGCTAAACATTTATCAAGTTCTTCGCAAATTGCTTTTTTATCCATTTTTTGACCAATGAAAACAAGTTTAACCATTCTATCTCCAACTTCTTCATCCCAGTCTCTTTCTAAATCAGAATTAGCTTTTCTAAATGCTTGTTGATCTTTTAATGGGAAAGTAGCAATCCATTCGCCAGCTTCATAAACTCCAGTTTGTTTTCCAGCTTGTTCAAAAACATATGACATTTCATCATCATTCTCAAACCAAACAATACCTTTACATCTAATTATATTTCTTGGTAATGAATTAACGAAATTATGGAATTTTGATTCAACTAAAGGTTTTCTTCTATAATATACAAAAGTTCCAATTCCATACTCTTCAGTTTCACCTTCTTCAGCTTCTTCCTCAGTTTTATCTAATTCTTGAGCCCAACCAGCTGAAAGTGAAGCTTTTTCGAAATCAAAAGCTTTTGTGTTCATAATTTCTCTAAAATCAACATCTGAATAATTTGTTTCTATTATTTTTGCACTTGGTTGTAATTTTTTTACAACAGCTTTAACTTTTTCAAGTTCATCTTTAGAAAGTTCATCAACTTTGTTTAAAATCAAAGTATTACAGAATTCAATTTGCTGAATTAATAAATTTTCAATATCTTCACCGTCAATTTCATCTTTTTCAAGTTCTTCACCACAATTGAATTCATCTCTTAATCTTAAAGCATCAACAACAGAAACAACATTGTCTAATCTACAAATTTTAGGTAATCCATATTGTTTTGTAGAATCTTGTAAAACAGTTATTGTTTGAGCAATTGGAATAGGTTCACAAATTCCACTAGCTTCTATTAATATATAATCAAAATTTCCTGTTTTAACTAAATCAACAATTTGTTGCATTAAATCAACTTTTAAAGTACAACAAATACAACCATTTTGTAAAGGAACAAGGCTATCATTTGTTTCAGTAACAATACCACCTTTTCCTATTAAAGATGCATCTATATTTACTTCTCCAATATCATTAACAATTACAGCAACTTTGTAACCATCTTGATTATTTAAAATATGATTTATAAGAGTTGTTTTTCCAGCTCCTAAGTATCCTGTTAATAATGTAATTGGCACAGTTTTCATTTAAAATTCCTCCTTTTTGGCTTAAACCATTATAATTCGCTTGAATTATATCACTTTTTAGAAGTAAATGCTATACTTTTTTTAGAATTTATGGTATAATATTTACATAATTGCGTAAATACGTAAGTAGAAAGGATGAAATTCATGACGCGGAGTACAGAAAAATATTCACCACTATCTGAAGAAACAGTATTAAAACTCAAAGAAAAACACTTACAAGCAGCACAACAATCGAATGATATTTTGAGTTGGGCTCAAAAAGAATACGATTTGTTGACTGATGTGGAAGTACCTGAAGAAGATTCAAAACAGTTTTATCTTTTTCTTGATGGTTTGAGAGGCTGTATCAACTACCGAAAAATGACCATTAAGATGAAAAATGAAACGAGTTACTTGTTGAAAACAATAATGTATCTCATTTTGTGGATGAATTCTGTTGATGGGAAAACAACTTGTATTGAACTGATTGCAAGATGCAAATCATTTGAAAGCGAACTCACAAAAATTTTGCGCAAAGCAAATATGAATCTCTCAACAAGTATTCGAGATCGTTTTGGAATAAAAGGAATCATCTTTAATGATGCTTCTGAAGAAGAAATTGAAGAAATGATCGAGCATATTTTTGATACCATTAATAATGTTTTGGTTATTCGAAACATTAAAATGGCAAGAGAATTCAAAAAGTGGGTAGAAGAAAGCACTGAAATTATGGAGGCTGATAAAAAAGTTGTTGCAGAAATTATGGATACGCCATTTTTTATTGATGAGTCAAAAATAAAAGACTATATCCATCATCCCAAAGAAAATGGATATAAAGCATTGCAATTTACCTTGTCAATAACAGCATATTCTACTAATATCCCTGGTGCACAAATTGAAATTCAACTGAAATCTCAAAAAATGGAGGAAGAAGCTGAAAGCGGAAAAGCAAGCCATGAAGTTTACAAGAAAACAGGTGGTCATACAACGGAAGAATTAACAGATATTGATTTGCTGATAAATGAGGCTTTTAAAATCACAGATTTTACACAGCTTCATATCAGTGGGTTCTATGGAAATTCTGAAAAAGAAGACAGAATTGGAGCATCGCAACCTGATATTTTTGAAATTCGGCATCTTTCACAAAGCTTTGTGAATAAACAGTAATCCTTTATCCCTAGGAAATTATTTCCTAGGGATTTTTTGATTTGTAGTATTACAATTGATGTGAAACAAAAATTAAATGAGGGAACTGGTTTTATTGTAGGAGCAATAAGGGCTTTTTCAGTTCCAATAGTAAGTGGGGCTGTTAATATGGTCAAAAATACTACAAATTCTATATTAGGGAATGTTGGTATCGATTTGTCAGATGGCTTTGATGAAAAGGATGTGTATGGATTAACTGGTTGGATTGCACAAACAGCTGTAGATACAGGAGCTTTTGTTGTAAAAACTTTTGTAAGTACAACAGTTGCGTCTACACTAGGCGGAGGAATGATTGGTACTACTGGTGCATTCGTTGTAGGAAAAGTAGTTGGTCCAACAATAGATGAAGCATTTGGTGAGAAAGCTGTTGATGGTGTACATACATTTTTAACTTCAGCTTTGGGATTTTTTGGAATAAAAGCTAAACCAGATGAAAAAGAAACTGCTACAGCTGGTACAGAAGAGGTTTAAACTATTCTAACTGGAGATAAGGCGAATTTGCAAGGTAATATAACTGAAGATGGAAAGAAAGGGAATAATGGACAAGCAGAGCTTAATAATGCAAATGGTCAACAGCAAAATTCTGCAGATAAAGCTAATCAATTAGCGACATTACAAGTTCAATTGGCAGAAGCACAAAAAGATTTAGAGCGTAAAAAAACAACTTATGATGCATCTAAAACAGCAAATGATAAAGCTAAACAAAATGAAAAAACAGCAAGATGTCAATTAGAAATGGCAGAATCAACATATAATAACTCAAAAATTCGTCTTACATGAATGGAAAAAGATCAGTCTGAAAAATGGAATGAATATCAGAAGAAACTTAGTACAAATGGAAAAAATTCATATCCTGCAAATGATGCTGAAAAGGAATGGAGAGCATCAAAGGAAGCGGCAGAAAAATATAATATGGAAACAGTTTATACAGCTAAAAAGAATGTAGATAAATATCAAGAAAATTATGAACGTATGGAAAGTCGTTTAAAAACAGATAATGCAAGTCATGATAAAATTACAAAACAATATGAAGATGCACAGGCTAAATTAGATAAAATACAACAAAAAATAGATGCATTAAATAAAAAATAATGTAATAAGGAGGTAAAAAATGAGTTCACCATTGAGAATAGATTATGAAAGCATACCAAATCAAGCAAACAAAATAAGAAATACAGCATTAGAAATAAATGACAAAATATTAGACGTATATAAACAAGTTGCTGATATGCATGCACATTGGTATGGTAAAAGATATAATGAATTAGTAAGCAAATTCAATGAATTAGCACCACAATTTAATAAATTCTTAGAAGTAATAGTATCCCAAATACCATACATGTTTGATGCTATTGCTAATGACTTCTCTGGAATAGACATACAACAAAATGTTGCAACAGCAAGAAAAGAAGGATATAAAAGTATCCAAGAAATCCAAATATTTAATGATGTAGGAATGAGATACTTACAATCAGAAGTTGATCCATATCAAACAGAAATCGTATCAGATTTTCGTTCAGCAAAAGAACTTATGGATTTAATGCAAAAAACTGTAGAACAAATAATATTACAATGTGATGGTGCAGATGAATTTAGATCACAATTTAGAAATTTAGTAAGTTCATTTAAACAAGTATTAGACAATGTAGAATCTCAATTTGTAGAATTAATGAATAAAGACAGAGAACAAATTGAAAAAGCAGAAAAATTAAATACAACAAAGTAAAAAAAATTAAGAATAGACATAAGATCTATTCTTTTTTTATTTAGAAAGGCATAAAATCAAAAGAGGTGATTTTATGCCAATATCATTATCAAGCAAAAAGAAAATGAGAAATGGACTATTTGTAGTAATAGTAATAATTTTATTATTAACAACAAGATTAGGATATATTCAATTAGTATGGGGAGCAGAATTGAATAATCAAGCAACAAGTCAACAATCACAAAGTAGAAAAATAACAGCAAAAAGAGGAACAATATATGATGCAACAGGAAAATATGAATTAGCAGTGAGTTCAAGTGTAGAAGCAGTAACAATAAATCCAACAAATATATCAAAAGAAAACAAAGAGAAAGTAGCAAAAGCATTAAGTGATATATTTGAATTAGATTATGAAAAAGTTTTAAAAAGACTAAACAAAAGAAGCTCAATAGAAACAATAGTAAAGCAAGTAGAAAAAAGTAAAACAGATGAATTAAGAAAATGGATGGAAGAAAATCAAATAACAAGAGGGATAAATATTGATGAAGATTCTAAAAGATATTATCCATATGGAGATTTAGCAGCACAAGTAATTGGATTTTGTGGAAATGATAATCAAGGATTAGATGGAATTGAAGCAAAATATAATGATGAACTAAAAGGAACAAATGGAAAGATTGAAAGACAAACAAATGCAGCAGGAGAAAGTTTAGGAGATGAAGAATATATTTCAGCAATAGATGGAAATAGTTTAATATTAACAATAGATATGACAATACAATCAATTGTAGAAAAATATTTAGAAGAAGCGTGTATAGATAATGTTTGTACAGATGGTGGAAGTATAATAGCTATGAATCCTAAAAATGGAGATATTTTAGCAATGGCAACATATCCTGCATATGACTTAAATAGCCCGTATGAACCACATACAGATGAACAAAAAGCAGAATGGAAAAATCTAGATTCACAAGACAGAACAACAGCAATGCAAAAAATGTGGAGAAATAAGGCAATATCAGATACATATGAGCCAGGTTCAGTTTTTAAAACAATAACATCATCTGCAGCATTAGAAGAAGGAATAGTAACAGATATAGATAAACAAGGACAATTTTGTTGCACAGGAGGAATAGAAGTTGCAGGAGTAAGAATAAAATGTTGGAGATATTATAGACCACATGGGTCAGAAAGTTTAAGATTAGCATTAATGAATTCTTGTAACCCAGTATTTATAGGACTAGGACAAAAAATAGGTGTAACAAAATATTATGAATATTTAAGAAAATTTGGACTGTTTAATAAAACTGGAATAAAATTACCAGGAGAAGCAAATAGTATATTCATAAAAGAAGAAAAAGCAGGACCTGTAGAATTGGCAACAATTAGTTTTGGGCAAAGATTTGAAATAACACCATTACAAATGGTAACAGCAGTTTCAAGTATTGCCAATAAAGGGACATATATAAAGCCGAGAATAGTAAAAAGTATTATAAATAGTGAAACAGGTGAAAAAACAGATATGCCAATTGAAACAGGAGAACAAATAATTTCGAAAGAAAATGCAGAAAAAGTATTAAGCATGATGAACAGTGTTGTATCAGAAGGAACAGGAAAAAATGCAAAAGTAGAAGGATATCAAGTTGGTGGGAAAACAGGAACATCAGAAGATGGAGTTAATACTGGAAAATATGTTACGTCATTTTGTGGTGTCGCAAATACAGATGATCCCCAAATAGTACTTTTAATAACTTTATATAATCCAACAGGAGAAGGTGGACACCAAGGTGGTGGAGTTGCAGCTCCTGTTGGAGGAAAAATTTTAAGTGAAGTTTTACCATATTTAGATAGCAAGGCTGATATTGACAAAATTATGTAAATGTGTTACAATAATAATATCTTGAGTTCTTGCACAGAGTAACTTTAGAAGTTTTGTAAATTTCTGGGGGGCTGTGCAAAACCTCCAGACAAATATGGAGGTGTCAATATGACGCACGTTAATGAGACCGCACGTAACACCATGGATCAGATCAACAACAAGATGAAGCGCACTATGCGGCGTGTTCTTTCTTGCAACGATGTGAAGGTCGCAGAGAAGTGTACCCTGGTACCTGCTCTTGTTATCGGCCTGGAATACATCGTTATGATGTTGGTCCTGAATCAGCTTGCATTTTCGGCAGCTGGTATTACCATTGCAGGAGATAAGTTCATCGACGTTTTCACTGGACTCAACTACGCATTTGCGTGGGCTGGTGAGGTTTTTGACTATATCTTCTATATGGCCATTTGGACGGCGGTGTTGGTTTTCTATCTCATGTACAAGAAATTGAACACTGAGGAGGGCGCCAAGCAACGTTATGTTTTCAAAAAGAATCGACTTTATTGGGGATCTGCTGTAATCACTGCAGCATACTACAGTTGGAAGATGCTTTTTGTTAACAACAGTCTGCTGAATCAGTTTGGCACTACTAACATCCGTATGGGTGCGAACATGTTTACTGGTTTTGCTGTCCTGATTGTCAACTGGCTGGTTTTCATTGTAGTGTTTGTGGCATTGGTCTATGTTACGAAGCTCATTATGACAAAGCTGAAAAACAGTGATGTCAAGTAAGTTTCTTGGTAATAAAACTAAGATAACTTAAGGAAGTAGCACATATCGTTTTACGGTGTGTGCTATTTCTTTTTTATAATAAAAATATTGTTAAATTTATTATATATGTTAAAATAAATAATATAATTGAATAAGAATATTTTAAGAAAGGAAAATTTAAATGATTAAATTAGGAATAATATATGGAGGGATTTCAACTGAACATGATGTATCTATAATGTCAGCGAAGTCTATATTAGAAAACTTAAATAAAGAAAAATATGAAATACATGAAATTTATATAAATGAATATGGAAAATGGTTTGAAATACAAAATGGAGAAAAAGAAGAAATATATAATTTAATATGGACATTAAAAGAATTAGATGTAGTATTTCCAATTTTACATGGAATTGGAGGTGAAGACGGAACAATACAGGGAATGTTAGAAATGTTAAAAGTTCCATATGTTGGGTGTGGTGTATTAGCTTCTGCAGTAGGAATGGATAAAGTTTATTCAAAAATAATATTTAAAAAAGTAGGAATTCAGCAAGCTAAATATTTAGTTATTTATTATAAAAATGATAAATATTATATTAGAGAAAATGGTATAGGTGAAGAATTAAAATTCGAAAAAATAATTGAAAAACTAAAGTTTCCAATGTTTGTAAAACCATCAAATTCAGGATCATCTGTAGGAGTAAAAAAGGCAAATGATGTTAATGAATTAAAACTTGCTATAGAAAATGCAAGTAAATATGATAGAAAAATTATTATAGAAGAGGGAATAAAAGGAAAAGAAGTTGAATGTGCAATTTTAGAGAAGAAAGATGAAATAATTGCATCAACAGTTGGAGAGATAAAGTCAGCAGAAGAATTCTATAGTTTTGATGCAAAATATAACATACCAAATTCTCAAACAATTATACCAGCCAAAATAGAAAAAAATCTAATTGAAGAAATTCAAAAAAATGCAATTAAAGCATTTAAATCAATAGATGGAAGAGGTTTAGCAAGAGTAGATTTCTTTATAGAAGAAGGAACTAATAATATATATATTAATGAAATTAATACAATGCCAGGATTTACAAAAATAAGTATGTATCCAAAATTATTCGAATCAGATAAAATAAGCTATAGTGAATTGTTAGATATATTAATAAATTATGCAATTAACAAATTTGACTTTACATAAAAATGATGATATAATAATAAATAGTTGGTATTTACCCAAAAAAGCAGAAAGGAGAAAATTATTTAAACTTATTAAATAATGAGGTAAAAACATATGACAAATTTGAAAGTGAGACATTTGAATGGTGAAGTCGTCGAATTAAATCTTGAAAAAGACAAGATTTATGTAGATGACCAAAACAAGATTGTATATTTTAAATTTGGCGATGATGAAAATGGTGTTATGCAATATAAAGAACTTGGTTTTAAAGATGTTTGTACAACGCCACAGTCCATAGTTACACATCTTTTTAACAATGGTTTTTATGCAGTTGTTACAGGAGTTGAGCAATCTGATGATGGCTCAGACTTAGTGCACTTTTCTAGAAAGAAATATCTTCAGGAACAGATTGATTGCATTAAAGTAGATGATGTCTATAACTGTAACATTAAATCTATTGCACCATTTGCTTTATTTGCAGAACTTGCAGATGGAGTAATCTGCATGGTACACTGTTCTGAGGCATCAAAATCTTCTATCAGAGATATGAATACTTGTTTCAAAGTAGGTGATAATATCAAAGTAAAAATTATCAGTAAAATTTTCCAAGATGGAAAGTGGAAAATTAATGCTTCCAGAAAACAAGCTGATAAAGGTATTTCTCCTATTGTTGGAACAATATTGCCGGTAATGATTACCGGTAATGCTGGATATGATGCATATTATTGTGAAGTTACGCCTTCTCAAAAAGGAATTCTTCATGTTCCTATTACAGAAAAATTTAATGTGGGCGATCAAACTTATGGATATCTTATCCAGAGCACTGATGATGGTTTTGTTCTTAGAATCTATTAAGTAGTTTTCTCATAAAGAGTCGAAATATATTTTTCGGCTCTTTCTTTATATTCATTGATTTTTTTAGAAAAATATTATATATTAATAATATAAAAAATATAAAGAAGGAAAATACAAATGAAAGAAAATAAAACACTAATGCAATATTTTGAATGGTATTTAAGACCAGAAAATAAATTATGGAATAAAGCAATAGCAAATGCCCAATATCTATCAGCAATAGGAATAACAGATGTATGGCTTCCACCAGCATATAAAGGTGCAGGAGGAAAATATGATGTAGGATATTCTGCATATGATTTATATGATTTAGGAGAATTTGACCAAAAAGGAAGTATAGAAACAAAATATGGAACAAAAGAGGAATATATAAATGCAATAAAAAAATTACATGAAAATGGAATAAGAGTATATGCAGATATAGTATTAAACCATAAAATAGGAGCAGATGAGCCTGAAATCGTTTATGCAAGCGAAGAAGAACAAACAAATAGAAATGTAGATACATCACTTCCAAAAAAAATAACAGCATGGACAGTATACAATTTTAAAGGAAGAAATAACAAATATTCAGACTTTAAATGGAATTATAATCATTTTAATGGAACAGACTGGGATGAAGGTGGAAGAAAAAATGGTGTGTTTCGTTTTAGTGGTAAGAAATGGGATAAAAATGTAGATGCTGAAAATGGAAATTACGATTATTTGATGGGAGCTGATATTGATTATAATAATCCAGAAGTTGTTGAAGAAATAAAAAAATGGGGAAAATGGTATGTAGAAACAACAAATATTGATGGGCTAAGACTAGATGCTGTAAAACATATAAAATCAGGATTTATGGCTGAATTTATTCATGAAATGAGAAAGATAAAAAAACTTGATTGTGTTGGAGAATATTGGAACAGAAATTTACAATCATTAGAAAATTATATAACAAAAACAAATTCAAGTATTCCATTATTTGATGTACCATTACATTATAATTTATTTGAAGCTTCAAATAGTAATGGAAATTATGACATGGCAAGAATATTTGATAATACATTAGTAAAAGAAATGCCACAATTAGCAGTAACATTTGTAGATAATCATGATACAGAACCAGGACAAGCACTATTTTCATGGATTCAAGAATGGTTTAAACCATTAGCATATTCATTAATATTATTAAGAAAAGACGGATTACCATGTGTATTTTATGGTGATTTCTATGGAATACCATCACAAAATATAAAACCAATGGGTGAAAAATTAGAGAAAATAATAAAAGCAAGGAAATATTTTGCATATGGAGAACAAATAGATTATTTTGATCATCATGATATTATAGCATGGATAAGAACTGGTGATGATGAACATACAGACTCTGGAATGGTTACAATTTTAAGTGATGGGCCTGGTGGTTCTAAAATGATAAATGTAGGAAAAAAATTAGCACATACAGTATTTTATGATTGGCTTGGAAATGTACAAGAAACAGTGTATGTTGATCAAGACGGTAATGGAATATTTTATTGTAATGGTGGAAGTGTATCTGTTTGGGTAAAAAAAGAAAACATATATAACTAAAAAACTTGAAAAATAGGCATTTATATAGTATAATATACGACGACTATAAGGTTTATAGGTAAATCCAAAAAACCTAAATATAAAATAGCAAGGAATGTTGAAATTATGGATTATAAAGATTTAGCAGAATTAATCTTTCCAGATGTGAAAGACATATCATATTATGAAGAAAAATATCCTGAAAGAAATCTACCAGAAGGAGCTGTTGTAACAAGATTTGCACCAAGTCCTACAGGATTTGTACATATAGGAGGATTATATCAAGCATTAGTAGCAAGAACAGTTGCAAAGAAAACAGGAGGAGTATTTTTCTTAAGAGTTGAAGATACAGACCAAAAAAGAGAAGTAGAAAATGGTGTAACAGGAATAGTTAATTCATTAAAAGACTTTGATATGGCACCAGATGAAGGAATGATTTCAGATACAGAGGAAATTGGAAATTATGGACCATATAAGCAATCATTAAGAAAAGAAATATATCAAGCATATGCTAAATATTTAATAGCACAAGGAAAAGCATATCCTTGTTTCTGTACACAAGAAGAATTAGATGAAATTAGACAAAAACAAGAATCAGCCAAAATAAGACCTGGATATTATGGTGTTTGGGCAAAATGCAGAAATTTAACAGTTGAGGAATCAGCTGAAAAAATAAAAAATGGAGAACCATATATAATAAGATTTAAATCACCAGGAAGAGAAGATAGAAAAATCAAACATAAAGATGTAATAAAAGGAAATGTAGATTTCCCAGAAAACGATTTAGATATAGTAATAATAAAAGCAGATGGACTTCCAACATATCACTTTGCACATGCAGTTGATGATCATTTAATGCATACAACACATGTAATAAGAAGTGATGAATGGTTATCATCAGTACCATTACATTTACAATTATTCCATGAATTAGGATTTAAAGCACCAAAATATGCACATATTTCACCAATTATGAAAAATGATAATGGAGGAAAGAGAAAATTAAGTAAAAGAAAAGATCCAGAAGCAGCTGTTGAATATTATAAAAAAGAAGGAATTCCTTCAGAAGCAGTTAAAGAATATTTATTAAATATTGCAAACTCAACATTCGAAAATTGGAGAAAAGCAAATCCAGACAAATCAATAGATGAATTTGATTTCCAATTAAATAAAATGAGTGTAAGTGGAGCATTATTTGATATGATAAAATTACTTGATATTGGAAAAACAGTAATATCAAAAATGACAGCTGAAGAAGTATATAATTATTCATTAATTTGGGCAAAAGAATATAATGAAGAATTAGCTAAAATGTTAGAAGATAAAGAATATGCTTTAAAAGTATTTGGAATTGAAAGAGGAAATAAGAAACCAAGAAAAGATATTTCAAAATGGTCTGATGTAATGTATAATATTGGATATATGTATGATGATGAATTTTATGGAAAAGTTAATGAATATCCATATCAAGTTATTTCTGATAAAGAAGATATTGCGAAAATATTAGATTTATATATTTCAAAATATTATAATGAATCAGATGATAAACAAACATGGTTTGATAAAATTAAAGAATTAGCAGTAGAGATGGGATATGCAGGTGAAGTTAAAGAATTTAAAGCAAATCCAGGAATGTATAAAGCACATGTTGGAGATGTAAGTACAGTATTAAGAGTTGCTTTAACTGCTAGAACAAATACACCAGATATGTATGAAATTATGCAAGTATTAGGAAAAAATAGAATTGCAAAGCGTTTAGAAGTTGCTAAGGAGAACTTAAAATAAGTGAAAGTAATTTTTGTTGATGTTGATGGAGTTCTAAATTCAGATGATTTTATAGATAGTGTAAAAGGAAAACAAGATATTGATATAAAAACAGTTTTATTATTAAAAAGAGCAATTGAGGAAACAGGTGCGAAAATTGTAATGGATACATCTTTTAGATATACACAATCATTTTTAAAAGTTCAAGAAATGTTGTTACAAAATGGAATTATGTTTGATAAAACACCTTTTATTGATAATGAAAGAGGAAAAGAAATAAAACAATATTTATCTGAACATAGAAACATTGAAGATTATATTTTGTTAGATGATGTTGTGTTTTCGGATTTTGATGATGAATTATTAAGTCATTTAATAAAAATGGATGATACAAATACACGAGGAATAGGGAAAGGCCTTCAAAAAAAAGATATAGAAGAGATTATCAGAAGGTTTGGAAGAAAAAAAGATTTTAAGGAAATTGAAAGATAGGAGGAACAATATGGAATATAACATAGGAGATATAGTTAGAACCAAAAAAACACATCCATGCGGAAGTAAACTTTGGGAGATAACCAGAGTTGGTGTTGATTTTAAATTAAAATGCCTAGGGTGTGGCCATATTATTGTTCTTGAAAGACCCAAAGCCTTAAAAGCAATAACAAAATTAGAGAAAAAAGCAGAATAAAAAGAAATAGAGCTGATTGGTAAAGTTGGCTCTATTTCTTTTTAGAATAAATAAGAAAAAATGAAAATTTTTCTTTGATTTGTTCTCGCCCAATTTGAGTTTTCGACTAAAAGGAGAAAATCTCAAAGGGCTAGTGATTGTAGCTATTATATAAAAAACTCTCGTCCTGTAATGGGACGAGAGAAAGATATATTCTTTTTTAGTGAATGTTATATTTAGACAGTGAATACACCAAGTTGTTCATTGTTCTGCGATACCATCCACTGATCACCACGTTCGGCATTATTGGTGCCACACCAAGTAATGGTGGCATTGTGATCACTTGCAATTTTGGCAACGATCTTAAACTGACTGTCAAAGTTAGCTTGCCATTCAGCTTTAGACTTTGCCATTTTTTCTTTTTCTTCAGGATGTTCCTCCAACCATCTTTCAGTGAACTTTTTGTATTCAGCATCAAATGAGCTATTAAAAGGAATATTAGCCTTGAAGTTGAAGTCTAAAATGGTAGGGATATTAGCTTCATAGCACCCTTTGTAAGGGTGAAGCCAGCCGAGCCAAATTGCTTCGCAAGTTTTGTACAGCTTGAGAGAATCTTTTCCAAAAATTGACTCAAGGCTGACAGATTTGCGATGGTTTTTCAGATTGTCAATAAAAACATTCATTTTTGTACCTCCTAGGCAATTGCCTATTATAAAATGTGTTTTTCCATGTTGAAAAGGAGTTCCAACATTCGAACTATTCTTTATTATAACAAAATTTACAGAAAATGTCAAACAAAAAACGGAAAAAGAGCTATAAATCAGCTCTTTTTTCTTTTATAATTCGACAAAATATTTTATAAAAAATATAAATTTGACATTTTTAAATATATTGTTCAATTATATTCCAAACATCTTCACAATAAATTTTCTTTTCAGAAGAAAATGGTAGTGTAGTAATATCACCAATAGGGTTTAATTGATTTTGAATATTTTTAGAAGCATCAAGAACTTTAGTTTTAGCAATTTTATCAGCTTTATTTGTAAGAATCATACAAGGAAGACCACTTCTAATAACATAATCATACATTAAAAAATCATTTGAAGTAGGGTCATGTCTAATATCAACTAAAAATATAATTAAACAAATTTCTTTGCGATGTTTTAAATAACTTTCAATAAATTCTCCAACTTTTATTTGCTCTTGTTTTGACATTTTGCTATAACCATAACCAGGTAAATCAACAAAATAAAATTTGTCATCCATATTATAAAAATTTAGTTGACGAGTTTTACCAGGTTCACTACTTGTACGAGCAAGTTTTCTTCTATTAATCATTGTATTAACAAAACTAGATTTTCCAACATTAGATTTTCCAACTAAAACAACTTCTGGTAGACCATTTTGTGGATATTGACTTTCTTTTACAGCAGAAACTTCAAAACGTGGATTTTTTATTATCATAATTAAATTCCTTTCTTATACATGATATGTGGATATTATAACATTGAAAACTTAAAAGTGCAAGTTAATTACTTGTAAACAAAAAATGGTTGTGATAGAATAAAAACATAAAAGAAAGGATTAATATATAATGAAAAATTATTTTGAAATGTTGGACAAAACAATAAAAGAATATTTTAAAATACTATCAGATGAAATTCCTGATTTTTTAAATGAATATATAAATACAAAAGAAATGCAAAAACAATCTGGAATAAGTGTATCATGTGGTACATATTATACTAAACTATTTGATAAAATGATATGGTATTCAAGTTTAGACCATAGTATAGCTGTAAGTTTAATTGTGTGGAATTTTACAAAAGATAAAAAACAAACACTTGCAGGATTGTTTCATGATATAGCAACACCAGTATTTAAACATAGTATAGACTTTATGAATGGAGATTATGAAAAACAGGAATCAACAGAAGAACTTACAACCAGAATAATAAATGAATCACAAGAGATAATGAAATTATTAAAAAGAGATGGAATAAAAGTAGAAGAAGTTGATAATTATCATATATATCCAATAGCAGATAATGATACACCAATGTTATCAGCAGATAGATTGGAATATACATTATCAAATGGATTAGGGGTTCGTAAAAAAGTTTGGAACTTAAATGATATAAAAGAAATTTATGATAATATAGAAGTACAAAAAAATGAGCAAGGAATTGATGAACTTGGCTTTAAGGATAAAACAATTGCTGAAAAATTTGTGAAAGGAATGAGAATATTATCAAATTCTTATATAGATAATAAAACAAAATTATCAATGCAATTTTTAGCAGATATAATGAAAAATATGTCTTATAAAAATTTAATAACCAAAAAAGATTTATATGAATTATCTGAAAAAGAAGTAATAGAAAAAATTGAAAATTGTAATTATAAGGATATCTCTAAAAAATTTAATTTCTGGAAAAATGCTTATGAAATAAAAGAAAGTGATAAAGAAGTTAAAGGTAAATATTGTGTAAATATAAATGCAAAAATAAGATATATTAATCCATTAGTAAATGGAAAAAGAATAAGTGAAATATCTGAAATTGCCAAAGAAGAAATAAAAAAGGCACTAGAATACAAAACTTATAAATATGCATATTTAGATTTTGACAATTTTTAATTTTTATAATAATATAATGGGACAGACATAAGATTAGAAAAAAGATAGGAACATTAAGTGAATCAGGATTAACAAATTTAGGATCATATTCACTATGTTTTCCTTATTACATAGCAGGAAAGGACTATTATGCAATGATACTTTGTTGCAGAAACAGTTCAAATACAGCTAAAAATATATTAAGAACAGGAAAATGTACAATTAATTTTATAACAGATAAAAGAAAATATTTTAAAGAAGCAGTAAGATTAGGATATCCAGGGGAAACAACTGAAGAGAAAATGAAAGACTGTATTTTTAATTTAGTTGATGGAAAAAGAGCAAGAGAAAATCCAAATGAGCAATATCCAAAAATAATCCAAGAAGCATTCCAAGTATTTGAATGTACATGGGTTAGAGAATTAGATGGAGCAGAAAATGATAAAGTGCAAGATGAATATTTACCACCATATCATCAATTTAATGGAATAACAAGCCAATTTGGAGCACATTTCATATTAAAAATTGATAATATTTTAATGAAACCAAAATATTATGATGCAATAATAAATGGGGTTAATGCAAATGTATTTCCACAAGTTCCAGTAGACTATGGATATCGTGATAATAAAAACTTCTGGTATACAAGATTTAAAAGACCTGTGTCAGAACCAATTCCGGCAAGTAAGGGAATAAGTTTAGATACAGTAAAATATGCTGCATCAAGAATTGATCCAGAAATAAAATTTACAGATGAAGCATGTGCAAAATTAATAAAAGTTCCAAGAGTATTTTTAAATACTGTATTAAAGGGTTGTGTTGCATGGGCAAAAGAAAATAATGTAACACTAATTACAGAAAAGGAAATGGCTATAATTCAAGATAAAAGAAATAAAGAGAAAAAATAAACAACATATGGGATGTGATAGAAAATAAATGGTAGACAAAATATCAGCAATAAGATTTTTAATAGAAGATTGTTATAAAAATTTTCCAGAATTAATAGAAGAAATTCCGAAAGAAGAAATGTATAAAATATTAGAAAATAATATTTCATCAATAGAAGTTGAAGAAGAATCAGAAGATTATGATGGATTATATAATGTTTCAGAAAAAACAATATCTTTAGTTAATAAAAATCAAGGAATAGGCATTGAAGACATAAAAAAAGAACAAGATATAGTTGAAACATTGGCACATGAAGGAATACATGCTTTATTTAGAAAAAATGAATCTGATACCCGGGATTGATATAAAAAGAAAAAGAGTAAATATAAAAGGTTTTGTAAAATTTACAAAAGCAAGATACAAATCTTCAAAGTCGATATTAAAACATATAAGAGATTTAACAAAAGTGCAAGACGATTGGGAAGATAATAAATGTTTTGGTACAGCATTAAACGAAGGAATAACAGAATGGGCAATATCAAAAATGATATCTGGAAATGAATCATATAAGATAGAAGTTAATGTTGTAAAACAGATAGAAAATATTATAGGTGCAAAGAAAATTATAGAAATTGTTAATACAAAACCAGAAGAAATGTATAAACCACTAAATATGAGTAAAAGCGAATTCGAAAATTTTTGTAATAAGATAGATTATTTAGAATTTATTAATTCTCTAAAAGAAAAAATTCAAGATAATTTACTAAAACTTAATGATGGGAAACAAAAGCTAGAAAGATTCAATAAAAAAGAAGGAAAATATATAAATAAAGAGATAAAAAGTACAGCCATTTATATTCAAAAACAATTAATTACAAAACTTATAATTCCATATTTTGAAAATAATTCTGATGGAAGTGGAATATTTGAAAAAGTATTGAATTGTAAAAATTTAATAAAAGATTATTTTCGATGGATATATATAGATAGAGAGGTATTCTCTGAATTTACAAAAACAAGTGAATATAAAAAGTTAAGCAATATGCTTGATAAAATAATTATTCAATGTATAAAAAAGAATCAAACCAATATAGAAAAATGGGAAAAGAAAAAGACTTTCGATTTTTATAGAATATTATTAGATAGTTTTAATGAAATTAATGATAGTATTTATAGAACATTTATACAAAAAATGTGGAAAAGAATAGAAGAAATCCAGTTAGAAGAAGATGCAAATATACTTGAAAAAGTAAAAAGAGAAATAGAGAATCAAGATAAAATAGATGTAAGATTATTTACAAAAGATTATAAAAATGAGTATACAAGCTGGGATATAAATAGGAAAGTAAGTGAATTAATATTAAGAAGAAAATTAACTGATATACAATATAGAGATTTGCAGAGTGAAATTGAAATATATAATTCTTGCAAACAAGTAATAAGTAGAAAAGATATTAAAAGACTAAAGAATAAAGATGGAAGTACAAGATATTATGTTTTAATAAATGGAGAAGAATATGCAGATCCATGTTTAAAAAAATTGAAATTTGGAAGAAAATTTTTAAGTTCTAGAAGATATGAAATTAAAGAAGAAGCAATAGCTAATTTAAAGGAAAATAAGTTTAAATACAATTTAATAGTAGATTTTAACAAAGTAACTTGTCCGATTGTAGAAAAGAGTTCAAAAAAGGTGGTTGAAGATGTTGAGAGATAGAAAATACATCTAATAAAATTGTATTTTATTAGATGTATTTTTTATTGTTTAAAGTATTTCTATATTATCAAAATTTATATTATTAATATCATCAATTTGAAAAGATGAATTTTTTACTAATTTTGGATATCCAGTTTTCATTATTTCTTTTGTTAATCCAAAAACTTGTGCATATGATAAATATCTATCCCATAATACAATTTCTTCAGGGTATTTATCAGCAAAGTTTCCAAAATCTTTTAGAAAAGCTTTAAAAGAATATAATTTTTGATATTCACTAATTCCTTTAGTTGTTTTGTGTAAAGTGTTATTTAAAACTTTATTATATGATGAACTAATTGCATTTAAGTATAATCTAATTATAAAAGTAATAAATTCAAAAATTAATCTAAATACCATATATATAATAAAAGTTAAAATATATAAAATAGATGTAAACAATGCAGTAAATTTTAATAATGAAATAATAATTGGTTGCCAATTTGTAATGTTAGAAGTGTTTGTTAATGATGATATAACGACTAAAATTGCAGCAATAAATCCCATAGATAGACAAATAATAAATATTGTTATAAATGTACTTCTATCAGATATTTTAAATAATCTTTCAAAATAATTTTCTCTTTTTTTGTATGAGAAAAGATTTAGATTAATTCCATCATTTAAACAATGATTATACCATACATTATAATCTAAATTTTTTAGGTTATTATTTATTATTGAACTTAAAATATATCTTTCATTATATAATAGATATGTATCAGGTTTTTTTAGAACAGAAATAATATATTTATCATTTTGTTTTGATAAAGTTATATATTTTTTTGCACATAAATCTAATAATACTGCTATAATATCTTTATTATTTTCTATTGTAGAATCAAAAAGTATAGAGGTTACACCAACACCAAAGTCAGAAGGGAGTTCTCTGAAATAGGTATAAGGATTTGTGATATGTTCCCAAAATTTTTGGCGAAATACTTGAAATTTTGCAAGTAGAAATCCAATAAGATGTAAAATATTTAATAACCAAAAGGCATATACAAGATATTTTATTCCCCAAAAAAGATTTGTATATCCATAATAATCTCTTATACATAAATATGTTAAATAAAACATTCCTATATATATAATAATTAATATTGGAGTTAATATAAAATTTTTAAATGGATTAGATTTTGTTAATCTTGTTTTTTTCATTTAAGTCTCCTTTGTACTATTATTGTAATTAATATATCATAATGAAAAATTTTATACAATAACAAAGTAAAAAATGTTCACATTAAATTGTGAACATTTTTTACTTTTATTTTGTAGGAATTAATTTTTCTTTTCCACCCATATATGGTTGTAAAACTTTAGGAACAGTAATACTTCCATCTTCATTATAATTACATTCGATTAAAGCAATTAAAGCTCTTGGTGTAGCTAAAACAGTATTATTTAAAGTATGAACAAATTTGTTTCCATCTTTTGTTTTATATCTAATATTTAAACGTCTAGCTTGTGCATCACCTAAAGTAGAACAAGAACATACTTCAAAATATTTTTGTTGACGTGGGCTCCAAGCTTCGATATCACAAGATTTAACTTTTAAATCTGCCATATCACCACTACAACAATCAAGTTGTCTTACTGGAATATCTAAGCTTCTAAATAATTCAACAGACATTTTCCACATTTTATTATACCAATCCATAGATTCTTCTGGTTTACAAAGAACAATCATTTCTTGTTTTTCGAATTGATGAACTCTATATAATCCTCTTTCTTCAAGACCATGTGATCCAATTTCTTTTCTAAAACATGGAGAATATGAAGTTAAAGTAAGAGGTAATTGAGATTCATCAACAATTTGTTCCTTAAATCTTCCAATCATACTATGTTCAGATGTACCAATCAAATATAAATCTTCACCTTCGATTTTGTACATCATAGCTTCCATTTCATCAAAAGACATAACACCATTAACAACACTACTTCTAATCATAAATGGTGGAATACAATATGTGAATCCATGATTAATCATAAAATCACGAGCATATGCAAGCATAGCTTCATGTAAACGTGCTATATCACCAATTAAGTAATAGAAACCAACACCACTTGTACGACCAGCACTTTCTTTGTCTAATCCATCAAATTTTGCTATAATATCAGCATGATGAGGTATCTCATAAGCTGGAACAATTGGTTCACCAAATCTTTCAACTTCAACATTTTCACTATCATCTTTTCCAATTGGAACAGAATCATCAATGATATTAGGTATTTTCATCATTCTATTTCTTATTTCTTCTGTATATTTTTCTTCAAGTTCTTCATTTTCTTCAATTGCAGAATTTACACTTTGAACTTCTTGACGAATTTTACCAGCTTCTTCTTTTTGACCTGCTTTCATAAGTTTTCCAATTTCATCACTTAATCTTTTTCTTTCAGAACGCAGATTGTCCCCATTTAATTTTGCTTCTCTATTTTTTTTATCTAGTTCTATAACTTCATCAACTAAAACAAGTTTGTGATCTTGAAATTTCTTTTTTATATTTTCTTTTACTAATTCTGGATTTTCTCTTATTAATTTAATATCTATCATAACGGCATATCCCTTTCTTTATTAAATTCCTCAGTTAGAGGCTATACATCGGACATTATACAATAAAATTATGGAAATTTCAATAAGATTTGTGTAAATTGTACATAATAGGAAAAATAAGATAATAAAATTAATAATAAATATTCGAAAGGAGAAGAGATGGAAGAAGAATATCTTTTAAATAAAATGATTAAAGGAAAAACTGAAAAAGAAAGAGAAATTGAATTAATGCAAAATATTATTGAAACAAAAGAAAAATTGCAAAATGCTAGAAAAAATTTTGAATATGCAGAAGATGGCATGATTGATTATTATATTTATCAAATAAAGGCAAATCAATCAAAATTAGATTATTTAATAAAATTAGCAAAGAAAAAAGGAGTTATTCTTTCGAGAGATAAGGAAGTAAAAATAAGAATGATTTTGCAGAAGAAATTAGTTGGATAATTTTTGTAAAATTATTTACAATTTTAAATATAAAATGATATAATTGAGTTATAAATGTTGAAAACAAAGGAGAAAAAAATGATAAAAACACTTGCAGAGCAAAGAGTATTTGCATATAGTATAGCAATTATATATAATGTTTTTATGACATATAAAAGAACAAAAAAAATATCTGTAGCAATAATAAATACGGTGATAGCAATAATATTAGGAACAGTTACAGCAAGAATAATATGGTTTATAAATTCTGGAAATAAAGATATATCTCAATTATTTATTTGGAAACTTAAGTATTTTAAAATTTCTGGAGTTCTTATAGGTGGAGCCTTAGGAATGCTTATATCAATAAAAATATTTCCTAAATATAGAACACAACTTATAGATACTATGATGGAATCAATATTTTTGAGTGCTGCAGTTGGAAAAATAGAATGTTTTATAAAAGGGTGTTGTGTTGGAAAAGTAATGCCAGATAAGATTCTTTCATATACTGTAGCTTTAGGATATATACATATAGAGTATCCAGTTCAATTAATAGAAACAGGTGTATGGCTAATTGGATTTTGTATATTAGTTAAATATAAAGGAAGAATTAGTGATTTAAAAAGAATTGCATTGGCAGTTCTAGAATATGTTATAATGAGGATGTTTGTTATAGAACAATTATTTCGAGATGCAAAACTATTTGGTGGTCCTAAAATGATAGTTATATATTGTTGTATAATTACGATATGTTTAATAGTCTTATTTAAAGATATAAAAAAAGAAAAATGTAAAAATTAATAAAAAATTTACATTGTAATTCTTAAATTTTATATAATAAAATATAAAACTAAGGAGAAAAAATATGAAAGTAAAAGAAAATGGAATGTCATTAATAGCACTAGTAGTTACTATAATAGTACTTATATTATTAGCCGGAGTAACAATTTCAAATATTAGAAATGATAGTGGGTTATTCAATAAAAGTTTAGAAGCAAGAGATGAAAAAATAGCAAGCGAAGAAAATGAGGCTATTCAATGGGCAGCAGCACAAGCTGTTGCAGACGATAGCAATAAAACAGGGCAAATAATCGATAAAGGACAAATAGCTGAAAAACTTGATAAATATATAGGAAATCAAAATGAAGATATGGAATATCAAATATTTGGACCTGAAGAAGAGTATAAAGGAACAATGATAATTTCAGATACATATGTTGTTGAATTTTCAAAATCAGGAAATTCTTATATTATTGATGGATCTGGAAATGTAAGAAGAGATGAAACAGGAGATAAAGTTGCAAGTAGAGATGGTGTGTTAATAAAACCAGCATCAACATCTATAAATATCGGATCAGAATTAACTTTAAATATATTAGCAAATACAAATGATTATAAAGTAACATGTTCAGATGAAAGTGTATTGCAAGTAAAAAAAGATTTGTCAGGAAATATTAAAGTAACAAATAATACAATTACAGTAAAAGGGTTGAAATTAGGAAAAGCAACAATAGTTGTAGAAACATCAAAAGAAAAAAGAGCAATAAGTTATATAACAGTACATCAAGAACCAACATCAATAGAATTATCAGCAACTTCAGAAATATTAGATATATCATCAGTAATAAAATCATTACAAATAAAACCAACAATATATCCAAGTACAGCAAATTATAAAACAGGAATAACTTGGACAAGTAGTAACAATGATGTTGCAGTAGTAGATTCTAATGGATTTGTGACAGGAATTTCGAATGGCGAAGTAACAATAACTGCAACAACAGAAAATGGAAGAGCAGCAACATGGAAAGTGGTTGTAATATCAACACCATTAGAAATAAGTTTGGATTCTGAAAACTTAGTGTTAGATATTAATGGGGTAAATACACATCAGTATGCTACAACAATATATCCAAGTACTGCAAATGCTAGTATAGGATTAAGATGGGAAATAGAGAGTTCAAGTAGTCCAAATGTTATATCAATTTCATCAAATGGAGTGGTAACAGGTCTTTCAAATGGAACTGCAACAGTAAGAGTAACAACAGAAAATAATAAAACAGCAACAGGATTTGTAACAGTACAAACATCACCAATAGGAATACAATTAAATAAGAATAATGTAACACTTGATTTAACTGCAAATCCTAAATCAATACAATTAACTTCAACAATATTACCAAGTACGGCAAATGTACAAAATGTAGTAAAATGGTCAAGTAGTAATTCAAGTATAGCATCAGTTGGAAATGATGGAACTGTTATAGGTGTTTCAAATGGAACAGCAGTTATAACGGCAACAACTCAAAATGGAAAAACAACGAAATGTAATGTGAAAGTACAGACATCACCAGTAAGTTTATCGTTAAATAAAGCAAAAACAACATTAAATATGACAGGAACAAAAACTACAAAATTATATCCTGTGTATGATCCCAAAACATCTAATGTAAACACAAAATTAACTTGGAAAAGTTCAGATACATCAGTAGCAACAGTAGATCAAGATGGAAATGTTACTGCTAAAAAGAATGGAACAACAGTAATAACAGCAACAACTCAAAATAATAAAAGTGCAACATGTATAGTTACTGTTGAGACATTAATTGCTGGAATAAGATTAAATAAAGAATATGAAACTATAGAAAGTTTAGAATTAAATAAGCAAACATTTCAATTAGTAGCAACATTAACGCCATCAACAAGTACAGAAGGAATTATTTGGACGTCTAGTAATTCAAATGTAGCAGTAGTTAATCAAGATGGTTTGGTAATAATAAAAGGTGCAGGAAAAGTAACAATCACAGTAAAAAGTTCTAGTGGAACCCATTCAGCATCTTGCGTAATAACAGCAGTTCAACTATATGCAATAGTATTTGATGCACAGGGAGGAAGTGTTAATCCAACATCATATACTTTAAAAGCAGGAGATAAGTGCACATTACCACAAGCGTCTGCAAGTGGTTATGTATTCCAATATTGGGAATATAATGGAACACATTATTCTGCTAATACAATTTTTACAATGCCAGCTGCAAATGTTCATATGAAAGGATATTGGGCACAAGAAAGCGGTGGAGGTGGAGATGGGGGATGTTAACAAAATTAACATCCCAATTATTTTTGAAAAAACACCAAACAGTTGAAAAAAATCGAAAAAAATGTTATAATAGAATGAATAGGTAAATAAAAAAACAAAGGAGGAATGAAGATGGTAAATAAAAAAGAAAATGGTGTTTCTCTTTTAGCACTTGTTGTTACAATAATAGTATTAATAATAATTGCTGGAGCAGTGATAGCAAATATAAGAGGAAATAGCGGAATAATTAATCAAAGTGCGAATGCAGACAAAAAGAAATTAACAAGTGAGGAAAAAGAAGCTGTACAGTGGGCTGCAGCGCAAGCAGTAGCAGACGAAACAAATAAATCAGGTGTAATAGCAGATAAGACAAAAATACAAGAAAAATTAAATACATATATAGGGGATGCGGACTCAAAAAAATTTGAATATAATATATATGGACCAGGAGATACATATATAAATAAAATATTAACAGCAGATATATATGTAGTAAAATTCCAAAACACAGGAAATGCATATATAATAGATGAAACAGGAAATGTTAGATTAGATGAAGATAGTAGTGGAATTGTTGATAGAGATGGTGTATTAATAAATCCTGGATCAATCTCAATAAATAGAGAACCAACAGGAAAGTATTATGAGCTAACAATAACATCAAATACAAAAGATTATAAAGTAACATGTTCTGATGAAAGTGTATTAGACGTAAAGAAAGATAAGAATGGAAAAATTTTAGTAGAAAATAATAAAATATTTGTAAGAGGAAAAGAATTAGGAAAAGCTACAATATTAGTAGAAACATCTAAAGAGAAAAGAGCTATGAGTTATGTAACAGTTCATCAAGAACCAACATCAATAGAATTAACTGCAAGTGGACATATATTAGATATATCATCAGCAATAAAGTCATTACAAATAAAGCCAACAATATATCCAAGTACGGCAAATTATAAAACTGGAATAAAATGGACAAGTAGTAATAATGATATAGCTGTAGTAGATGAAAATGGATTTGTAACAGGAATTTCAAATGGAGATGTAACAATAACAGCAACAACAGAAAATGGAAAGACTGCAACTTGGAATGTAACAGTAATATCAACACCATTATCAATAGGATTAGACAAAGAAAATGTTACATTAGATATAAGTACAAATAAAACATATCAATTTAAAGCAACAATATATCCAAGTACAGCCAATACAGATATAGGATTAACATGGAGTAGTTCTGATAATAGTGTGGCAACAGTAAATAAAGATGGTGTAGTTACAGGAGTGAAAAATGGAACAACAGTTATAACAGTAGTGACAGAAAATAAAAAGGTAACATCAGCAAGTGTAACAGTACAAACATCACCAGTATCAATATCAATATCACCAAGTAGTGCAACAATTGATTTAAGTGCAGAAAATAAATCAGTACAATTAAAGGCAACAATATCACCAAACACAACTAATATAAAAGATAAAATAACTTGGACAAGTACTAATAATAATATAGCAACAGTAGATTCAAATGGATTAGTAAGGGGATATGCAAATGGAACGGTAACAATAACAGCAACAACAGCAAATGGAAAATCAACGAAAGCTACAATAACGGTACAAACATCACCAACATCTATTACATTAAGTACAAATAAAATAGTATTGGAGAAATATACAAATAAAAATTATCAATTAAAAGCAATAGTAAGACCAACTAATGCAAATGTATATACAAACGTATCTTGGACAAGTAGTAATAATGGTATTGTAACAGTAAATGGAAATGGATATGTAACGGCAATTGGAACTGGAACAGCTACGATAACAGCTACAACAGGAAATGGACTTTCTGCCAAATGTACAGTAGTTGTTGAAAATAAAGTACAAAGAATAACAGCTAGTCCCAATAGTGCTGCAATAAAGGTTGGAGATACATTTACTTCTAAAATAACATGTTCACCATCAGATACAACAGAACAAATCGTATGTGTAAATAGCAATTCTAAGGTTATAAGTACTAATATGATTGCAAGTGGAAATGGTACTTATAATTTAACAGTGAATGGGATAGCTATTGGAAATGCAACAATAACAATAAAGAATTCTAGTTCAACAGTATACGCACAAATAAGTGTAAATGTAGGACTACATATTTCTAGAGGTTGGAGTGATGCAGGAGCTGTTTCATCAGGTTGGAAACAATTAGGAGACGTAATAAACAATACAGCATGTTCTACAATAAAATCTATAAAAGGATCAGCTAATATTGGTGCAAATTCAATGTGGTCTGATAGATATTTTGGATTGAGAATAATGGCTCTAGATACTAGTGGAAATTGGGTAGAAATATGGTCTAGATATAGTGGTACATTTACATGGAATTTTGGAAAAGATAGATATTATTCTGCAGACATATCATTAACCCCAAATAAAGTATATTATTCATTCGCTCTACAATTTATGTATTCAACAAATGTTGATTCTGGTGGAGCAAAATATAGTAATTTTTCAATAGATATAGGAACTTAAATAAAAAAAGTACAACTAAATTTTAGTTGTACTTTTTGTTTGGTTTTAATACTGTGCACTGTGTGGAATGTCAACAACTTAGTGAAAAAATGTTTATATAAAAAAATTTTTCACTAAGTTGTTGACATTGAGTTATGGTAGTAGATATTTTAAAGTAAACCCCTTGAAAAATTTAATAAGTTACGATAAAATACAAAAAGAAAAACGAAAAATAAAGGTGAAAAAACATGTATTTAAAAAGACTAGAAATGCAAGGATTTAAATCATTTGCAGATAAAACAATATTAGAATTTAGACCTGGAATAACAGGAGTAATAGGACCAAACGGATCTGGAAAAAGTAATATATCTGATGCAATAAGATGGATACTTGGTGAGCAAAGTATGAAATCATTAAGGGGAAATAAAACACAAGATATAATATTTGCTGGAACACAAAATAGAAAATCATTAGGATTTGCAGAAGCATCATTGGTATTTGACAATACTGATGGAACATTACCAATTGAATTTTCAGAAGTAACAATTACAAGAAAAATCTACAGAAGTGGAGAAACAGGATATTATATAAATAAAGCACCATGTAGATTAAAAGATGTTATTGAATTATTTATGGATACAGGAATAGGAAGAGATGGATATTCAATAATTGGACAAGGAAAAGTTGATGAAATATTAAGCAATAAATCAGAAGATAGAAGGCATATATTTGAAGAAGCAGCAGGAATAGTAAAATATAGGTCAAGAAAAGAAGAAACAGAGAAAAAGTTAGAACAAACAAAACTTAATTTATTAAGAATAAATGATATTATAATAGAAATAGAAGGAAACTTAGAACCATTACAACTTCAATCAGATAAGGCAAAAAAATATTTAAACTTAAAAGAAGAATTAAAAAATATAGAAATTGGACTATTTTTATATAATATTGATAAATACAAAAAAGATTTAGAAGCACTTGTTCAAGATGAAGAAATAATGAAATCAACATTAAATCAAGAAGAAGGAAAACTTGAAAAAATAAAGATTTTAAAAGAAGAATTAAAAGATGAAATTGATGAAATAACGACAAAAATCGAAGAAATGCAAAATATCGGATTTGAGAGTCAAAAACAAATAGAACAATGTAATTCTAATATTAATGTAGCAGAAGCAAAAATTCAAAATAATAAAGAAATTGCAGAAAGAAATAAAATAGAAATATCAGAATTACAAGAAAAAATTGCTAGTTTAAAAAATGATATAGAACAAAAAGAATCAAAGAAGAGTAATCTAAAAGAAAATAAAGCAAAATTTGAAAATGAATTAAAAGAAAAAGAAGAAGAATTAGCAAAATTAACTACCCAATTAAGTTCAAAAGAACTTGAAATGGAAGAAATCAAAAAGATTATAGAAAAAAACATAGACAGAAAATATGAATTACAAGCAGAAATAAGTAAAAAGCAAACTAATATAGAGAATTTGGAAAAAAGAAAAAGTCAGTTAAATCAAGAAATATCATCACAAACATTTGAAATAGATAGAATTAGAATAAAAAAGGAAGACATTGCAAAAGAATTTAATGAGACAGAATCAAACAGAAATAATATTTTGAAAAAGCTTGAAGAAATAAAAAAGCAAAAAAATGAAATTACAACAAAAATTAAAGAGTTAGAAATTCAAATTGCTAATTTAACAAATGAAATGAGGATGAAAACATCAAGATATAATTTCCTTGTAGAAACAGAAAAGGAAAAAGAAGGTTATACAAAGAGTGTAAAATCATTATTAATTGATTGCGAAAAAACAAAAGAACTTGGAAAAGGTATGCATGGTGTTTTAGCAAATATTATAGATGTTCCAAAAGAATATCAAACTGCAATTGAAATGTGTTTAGGAGCAAGCTTACAAAATATTGTTACAGAAACAGAAGAAGATGCAAAAAAATTAATTGAGCATTTGAGAACAAATAATTTAGGAAGAGCATCATTTTTACCAATTACATCTGTAAAAGGAAAAAAATTAGACAACATAAAAGGAAAAAAAGATGGAGTAATAGGTATTGCCTGTGATTTAATAAAATTTGATAAAAAATATGAGCAAATTGTATTAAATTTATTAGGAAGAACAGTTATTGTTGATAATATGCAAAATGCGATAAAACTTTCGAAAGAAAATAATTATTCATTCAGAATAATTACATTAGAAGGTGATGTAATAAATCCATCAGGAGCAATAACAGGTGGATCAGTAACTAAAAAAACAGTTAATATTTTAGGTAGAAGTAAAGAGATTGAAGAATTAAATGCACAAATTACTGAAATAAAAGAAAAAATTTCAAAATTAGAAAAATCAAAAGAAGAATATGAAAATTCATCAGAAAATGTATTAGAAGAGGCAGAAAATTTAGAAAAGCAATTACAAGAAATTGAAATTTCTTATGCAACAGAAAAACAAAGAGTTGAGTCAATTGATGAAAATATCCAAATTATAAGAGATAGAATAAATAAACAAAAAGACGAGATTTCAAAATCAGAAGAAAGTAAAAAAGAATTGTTAAATTCAAAAGAATTAGATGAACAAGAAATGGCTAAAATTTCTAAAGAAAATGAAGAAAAACAAGCAATTATAGATGAATTTGCAAGTTCAAACAAAGATAGTCAAACATATATAGATAATTTAAATGAAGATATTACAGATTTAAAAATATCTGTATCATCATTTAATGAAAGTGAAATGTCAATTCAAGAAATGTCAGAAATGATTAATAAAGAAATTGAAACACATACCAAAAATGTTGAAAGTAAGAAAGCTCAAATTGAAAAAGATGAAAAAGAAAATGTTGAACTTGAAAAACAAATAGAAGATACTAAAAAACAAATAGAAGAAATAAAATCTCAAGTTTCTAATAGTGGTGAAAATATTGAAAAATTGAAAAAAGATAGAATTGCCAAAAATGAAAAGCTAACTAAAAAAGAAGATGAACAAACTGATGAATTTAAAGTAATAGAGGACTTAAAAGCACAAGTTACAAAATTAGAAGTTAAGAAAAACAAAATAGAAGAAGATATTACAGAAATTATAAATAAGATGTGGGAAGAATATGAATTAACTCCTAATAATGCAGGAAATTATCCAATGCCAGAAAATGTACAATTAACTCAAAGAAAAGTTAATAATTTACGTACAGATATAAGAGAATTAGGTAGTGTAAATGTTGATTCTATTGAAGAATACAAGAATTTAAAACAAAGATATGATTTTATGTGTGAACAAAGATTAGATTTAGAAAGTACAATGGCAAAACTTAATAAAGTAATTGCTGAAATGCTAGAGGTTATGAAAACACAGTTTAAAGAAAAATTTGAAATTATTAATAAAAATTTTGGAGAAGTATTTAAAGAATTATTTGGTGGAGGAATGGCAGAAGTTTCATTAACAGATGAAAACAATATTCTTGAAAGTGGAATAGAAATAAATGTACAACCACCAGGAAAGAAACTTCAAAGTATGACATTACTTTCAGGTGGAGAAAGAGCATTTACAGCTATTGCATTGCTATTTGCAATATTGAAAATAAATCCAGCTCCATTCTGTGTACTTGATGAAATTGAAGCAGCTTTAGATGATGTTAATGTTTATAGGTATGCTGAATATTTAAAGAAATTTGCTAAAGATACTCAATTTTTAATAATTACACATAGAAAAGGAACAATGGAAGCAGCAGATACTATTTATGGTGTTACAATGGAAGAAAAAGGTATTTCAAAATTATTATCAATGAAATTAAAAGAAACATAGAACGAAAGAAGCTACAATTAGTGGCTTCTTTTATAATCTTATTAATCCAATTAAAATCAAAACAAATCCAGAAAATATTGCTAAACATTTATCTGAAAGTTTAATTCTTTTACTAGCAGAATATGCAATAATATTACCACAATTTATAAATATAGTATGAAATAATGCAGCAAAAAGTGGATAAACAAATCCAGTTATACCAATTATTCCACAGCTAAGTCCAACACAACTAGCATCAGTTGAAACTGCTAATGCTAATAAAATAGCCTCATTTTTATCAATAGAATTTGAATGATCTAAATCATAATCTTCTGTATTTTTATTAAAACTTTTATAAATAGAATATATTCCAAGTAAAATTAATAAAGCAGAACCAATAAATGTTGCAAGAGATGGTGAAAATAATCTTGAAATATGTTTACCAAGAAAAATTGCAAATGATGTTGAAACAAATGCAATTGAGAAAACAATTAAATTGCTAATTTTAGTAATTCTAGAGTGCTTTATACCATATGTAATTCCAAGTGTTAAAGCATCTATACTAACAGATATAGCAAGTAATATACAACTTATCATAAAAAATAGAATCCTTTCTGACAATCAAATTGATAGTCTATCTTATATAATAATATGTATAATCAGAGAAAATGTGACAAATTAAAACAAAATTTTTAATATACCTAATAAAATAAGAGAGAAAGATGATATATAAGAAAGTATATTGTCTGAAATATTAAATTTTGACAATAATAAATTAGCAATATTTGCACTACAGTTTATAAAAAATAACTGAAATATTGAAACTAAAAATGGTAATAAAATATCATTTAAACCAATTATGCCACTTCCAAGTCCAACACAAAACGAATCAATTGATAAGGCTAGACCTAAAAAGATGGCTTCTTTTGAATCGATTTCATTTGAGTGGTTAAAATCATAGTTAGTAGTTTGTTGTGAAATGTTTTTGTATATGCCATAAATACCTAAAAATATTAAAAGAAGAGAACCTATTAATATAGAAAATTTTTCAGAAAGTAGTGAAGAGATACTATTTCCAATAAATATTGAAAAACTTGTCATAAGAAATGAAATTGAAAATAATGTAAAATTACTTATTTTTGAAATTTTAGTATGTTTTATACCATAAGAGATTCCAATTCCAAGAGAATCTATACTAACTGAAAGAGCTAATAAAATACAATTTAATAACATAAAAATATCTCCAATCTAAAAGTATTTTTATATTATAATATGTAAACATAATAAAAAAGCACCATTTTTGATGCTTTAAATTATTTCTGTTTTTTAGATTTTTTCTTAATAATTATAGATGCAATAACAATTATTAAAATAACAGCAATAATAGCAATAACTCCAGTCCAGCCTAAAATTGCTACAATTTTACTTCCTAAAGACATTATAATTCCAGCTAATATAACACCAAGTGCAATAGCAGTTATACTTGTTTTAAAATCAAGTTTTAAAAAGCTTGCTGCAAGAGTTCCAGTCCATGCGCCCGTGCCAGGTAAAGGAATTCCTACAAATAAAAGTAATGCCCAGAATATTCCACTATTTCCAGCAGATGCTTTTAATTTTTCTCCACCTTTTTCACCTTTTTCTAAACACCATGTGAAAAATTTTCCTATTATTTTTTTATTTTTTCCCCATTCAAGTACTTTTCTTGCAAATAAATAAATAATTGGAACTGGTAACATATTTCCAATTATAGCTATTGGATAATATAATGAAATACTTAATTTTAAACTTTCAGCAATAGGAATAGCACCTCTTAACTCTACAATTGGTACCATTGATATGAAAAAAACTATTAAATATTTTACAACTATTGGTAAACTTGCCATGATAAATTCTCCTTTGTTAATGTTTATTTTTTGATATTAGTTTTCTAGTACTTTATTATTTTACTATAAATAATAAAAAAGTCAATAAAATCTTTTTGAGAATTTATTGACTTTTTATATGATTGTATAAATTTTTATCCTTAAGTATCTAACTTTATTATATTTACAATTTAAGTATTAGTTTTGATATTACTAATTTCAACAATTTGACGAACAAAAAGCCAATAAAATTTATAATATAATTTTTTTTTATTTTAATATTGACTTTATTAATGTTTATTGATAAAATTTATTTGAGATAAATCATTAAGTTAGATACTTAAGTATAAAGAGGAGGAACATATGAAAAACAAAGGAGTAACATTAATAGCATTAGCAGTAACAATAGTAGTAATGCTAATATTGGCAGGAGTAACAATATCAGTATTAAATGGAGAAAATGGAATAGTAAAGCAAGCACAAAAAGCAAAAGAAGAATCAAAAATAAAGGAATTAAAGGAAAAGGTAAGAATAGATATAGCAGGAAAAAGAGTTGAAAATATAAATGGAGAATTAAGAGTATCAGTCTTAAAAGAAATATTAGATAAATATTTTGATAATGTACCAGTAGAAACACAAATAACATCAGAAACAGAATTAAAAGCAAAAGAAGAATATGGAAAATATGAAATGAAGATTTCAGATATAGACGTAGGAGAAATAACATATGAAACAAGTTATACAATATTTAAAGATGTAAATGGAGAACAAGTGCCAATACCTGAAGGATATATAGTCTCAGAAAATTCAGATGAAAACATAGTAAATAAAGGATTAGTAATATCAGACAGTAGAGGAAATGAATATGTATGGATATCATGTACAGTAGATTCATCAAGTAATAAATTACAATATAAAAGGACAGAATGGGGAGTAGAAAAAGATGGAACAGATAATAGTAGAGCAATAAAAGATGAACTAACATTAAAAGATATAGATGTAACATATTCAAAGACAGATACAGATAATGGAATAAATGAAGAAATATCAAAAGAAATAGTAGCCCAGATAAATGCAGAGAAAGAAAGTATAAAAAAATATGGAGGATATTATATAGGGAGATATGAAGTAGGAAAAGATAATAAAACAGCAGTAATAAAAGCAGAGCAAGAACCATATGTAAATATAAAATGGAGTAAAGCATATGAATTGGCCAAAGGAATAGGTGGAGGAGAAGGAGCAACAACATATTTATGTTCAAGTTATTCATGGGATACAGCGATTAATTTCATACAAAATACAACAGGAAAAAATTATGCAACAAGTATAATAGGATTTAATGGAAATTGGAAAAGTCAAGAAGTAAAAGACAGTAGTGGAAAAGTAATAAAACCAGTAAACACAGCCCAAAGATTAAATACAGGATTAACAACAGCATTATGCAATATATATGATATGGGAGGAAATGTAGGAGAATTTACAACAGAGTTAAATCCAGGTACGTCTGAGACGGTGGTTCTGCGAGGTGGTAACAACAACGACAACTGTCCCGCAGGTTACCGCTGGGACGGTTATTCTGGTAGTGCCTATAGCAATTATGGTTTTCGAGCCACTTTATTTTTAAAGTAGCTCTGTCTACTGTTACAGCATTATAAAGAGGAGAAAATTAGACGAAAAGTGTCAAAATAAAATTATATAAAATTAAGGAAATAGAAATTTGATATGACAATAAATAATACATTAGATAAATATAGAACATCTGGAACATTAATATTAATACCCAAAACAGAAGAATATGTAAAATATGTTTTTCAGATTTTAATAAAAATACCAAGGATAGAAAAATTTAATATAGGTTCAGAAATAAAAACTTCTGCATTACAAATGTTAGAGTATGCGCATTTTATAAATAAAGATAGAAAAGATGCTTATACATATTTAAATAAAATAGATGCATTAATTAGTTATAATAGGTCAATGATAAGAATATTAAATGATGAAAAATCAATATCATCAAAAAATTATGAAACAGCAATAAATAAATTAGCTGAATTAGGAAGAATTATAGGAGGATTGCTAAAAGCAAATCCTAATATTAGAAAAGGTAATTAATGAATAGTGTAATAATTAGTGGAACAATTAAGAATATTGTGTATAAGTTAGTTGATAGGGGAAATATCTATGCATTAATAATATTAAAGCTTGAAGTTGAAAAATGTAAGAAAAATATAGAAATTATTGGAAAAAATAGATTAGCAGATGATATTTATAGAAAGTATAGTGTTATGGATAACGTAATAATTAATGGATACTTAAGGAAAATAAAAGATAACATGATAATAATAGTGAAAGATATTGAAAAGATATAAAAGGTTTGTGGGAAAATGGCAAAATGGATAAGGAATCAATATGACAAGGCATTGACATATGAAAAATTAATGAATTCGCATAAAAGGTCAAAAAGTGGAAAAGGGTTAAGAAGAGAAGTTATATTATTTTCATTGAAAGAAGAAGAATATATTGAATATTTATATGAAAAATTAAAAACTGGGACATATATTCATGGCAAATATTCAGCATTTAAAGTATATGAGCCCAAAGAAAGAATTATAGAGAAAGCTCCATATATAGATAGAATTGTACATAGATGGGTAGTTGATAACTTTTTAATTCCATATTATGTACCAAGTTTTATAAATACAACATATGCATGTATAAAAGGAAAACGGAATGCATCAAGCTACTTTAGATTTACAAAAAGCAATGCAAAAAATGAAAAAATCATATAGAGAATATTATATTTTAAAAATGGATGTAAGAAAATTTTTTAATAGTATTGATAAAAAAATATTATATAAAATATTAACAAGAAGAATAAAAGATGAAAAATTATTATGGTTGATTAGACAAATATTATCAGCACAAGAAAGACAAAAAGGAATTGAAATAGGAAACTATACTTCTCAAACATTCGCAAATATTTACTTAAATGAGCTTGACCAGTATGCAACAAGAAAACTAAAAATTAAAAATTATTATAGATATATGGATGATATAGTTATATTAGCTAGAAATAAAAATGAAGCAAAAGAATATCTGAATGAAATAAAAGAGTTTTTACAAAAAAAGTTAGAATTAGAATTAAATGATAAAACTAACATATTTAAAGCAAAACAAGGAGTTAATTTTTGCGGATATAAGATAAATGAATATAGATTAAAGGTTAGAAATAAAGGAAAAAATAAGTTTAAGAAAAAAGTAAAAAATTTATTAAAAGAAATCAAAGAGGGAAATATATCATCTAAAGATGCGAGACAATATTTAACTGGACATTTAGGGTATTTTGAAATAGCAAATACATATAATTTAAAACAAAAAAATATATTTCTACAAGATGAATTATTAAGGAAAAATATTATAAATTAGGGATAGACTGTAAGCTCTATATTCTATGTCTGAGACGGTGGTTCTGCGAGGTGGTAACAACAACAACAACAATCCCGCAGGTAACCGCTGGGACAATAATTCTGGTAATGCCAATAGCAATTATGGTTTTCGAGCCACTCTAATATCATTTTTGATGTATAAGGTTTAAGGATCTTTGCCAATAAAGTATTAGATATTAAAGAAGTCTATTCCTTCCTATAAATTGGTAAAAATGAATAAAATTTTAGTGTAAATCTGGTAGAGAACGAAAGAAACATTAAAATGTACAAAAAGATATAGTTTAAACTATATCTTTTTGTGTTGTTTTGCTTAAAATATTTTGAGATTCTGACTTTAAATTTGAAATAAAATCAAAAGCCTCTTTTACAGACAAAGAATTTATATCAACAGAAGATAATTTAGATAAAATATTAAAACAATTTTGATCTAAAATATATTCAGAGACATTGTATTTTGTCATAGATGAACCATCAATTATTTTTATTGAATAGGGTAAATAATTTAATAACTTTAAATATTTATTAAGAGAATTTTGCGGAAAACCACATTTCTGCACTGAAGAATTAAGATTTGTTAATTTTAAACCTAATAGTTCATTTATTTTTCTTGCATCATCATCCAAAAAAATATAA
>OLOR01000527.1_pt1 | contig 40890 bp, 57 predicted proteins | sample 1672521 | NCBI WGS metagenome assembly OLOR01 (sample SAMEA3136695, study PRJEB25190) | human gut metagenome | biome: human gut; feature: human-associated habitat; material: faeces | place: Austria | collected 2013
CGCGGCACGCTGGGCGTGCTGGCGGGCGCGGCCGTGGTCGTCGCAGGCGGGCTTTCGCTGCTGGCATCTGCCTTCCCTGATGGGTTGGAATGGTCGCTGCAGCGTTTGACCGGCAGCACCGAACTGGAAACCACCGGCCCCGTGCAGGCGTTTTTTGCCCGTATTCAAGAATGGACGGCCCTGCTGCCGGACTACAACTTTGCAGGCTCCGACGCAGCTGCCGGAACCAGCGCGGCGGGCATCATCGGCGCGGTCGTGGTGCTGGCCGTGGTGATTTTGGGCGTAAAACTGGTAAAAAAGGCGGTGCATCGACGTGGATCGTCTGCACAGGGCCATTAAGGATGTTCACCGGCTGGACGATCTGGCCGCGCGGGATACCTGGCTGAACCGGCTGGCCCCGCTGCCCAAACTGCTGGCGGCGGTAGTGTATCTGGCCGTCACGCTGTCCTTTGGGCGATATCAGCTCACCGGCGTGCTGGGTATGGGACTTTGGCCGCTGCTTTTGCTGGAGTTGGCGGACTTTACCCCCGGCGACGCCTTGCGGGCGTTTAAACCCGTGGCTGTGCTGCTAACCGTGGTGGGGCTGTGCAACCTGCCGTTCGACCGCGCCGTACTGCTGCATGCGGGGCCGCTGTCCGTGACCGGGGGCATGCTCTCGCTGGGCGTGCTGCTGGCCAAGGGGCTGTTCTGCTTTCTGGCCGTGTGGGTGCTGATTGCCTCCACCGGGATGGAATCCGTCTGCGCGGCTTTACAGCAATTGCACTGTCCGCGGGTGCTCACCACCACAATTTTACTGATATACCGTTACATTGTGCTGCTTTTGCAGGAGGGCATCCGCATTGCCACCGCCTATGCGCTGCGCGCACCCGGGCAAAAGGGCATCCAGTTCCGGGCGTGGGGCTCACTGCTGGGGCAGCTGCTACTGCGCAGCATCGACCGCGCCCAGCTGGTGTACGAGAGCATGCAGCTGCGGGGCTTTGCAGGATCTTTTCCGCCAGGGCAGAAAAAGCACGGCGGTTGGCTGTTTTTGGCAGTAACGGTTTTCTACTGCGCCGTTTTCCGCGCCGTGCCGGTGTTTGAGCTGGCCGGACGACTTTTGTAAAAAAGGGAACAATATTATGGCAAATTCCGAGTCTATCCTGACGATGCAGGACTTGACTTTTTGTTATGATGGCCACAGCGCCGCGCCGGTCTTGCAGGATATAAACCTGAACATTGCGTCCGGCCAGCGGGTGGGTCTTGTTGGCTGCAACGGCGTGGGCAAATCCACACTGTTAAAGCTGCTGGTGGGTATTCTGCCCATGCAGCAGGGCACGCTGGAAGTGGCGGGCCTTGCGATGCAGCTCGAAAATCTGGCATCTATCCGGCGGAAAGTGGGGTACATTTTCCAGGATTCGGACAGCCAGCTGTTCATGCCCACAGTGGCGGCGGACGTCGCCTTTGCGGCGCAGAACTACGGTTACCCGACCGAGGAAGTGACCGCCCGCACCCACCGCGCCTTGCAGCAGGTGCACATCGAGGATTGCGCCGACCGGCCGGTGTACCGGCTGTCCGGTGGGCAGAAGAAACTTGCGTCTATCGCAGGCATCCTGACGCTGGACCCAGAGCTGATCTTGATGGACGAGCCGTCCGCCGCGCTGGACCCGAAAAACCGGCGCAACTTAATAGAAATTTTGCGGGGACTGCCCTGTGCGATGCTGATTGCCTCCCACGATCTGGATTTTATCTACGATACCTGCGACCGGGTGGTGCTGCTGTACGAAGGGCGCATTGCCGCCGACGGCCCGGCCGAGGAAATTTTGCACGATGGTGCGTTGCTAGCTGATTGCGATTTGGAACTGCCTCTGCGGTTTCAATCGATATAATACATTTTAAAGGAGGAAACCTTTTATGGCAAAGTCTACGGTCTATTTCACCAAGGAGATCACCCCTGAGGCCGTGTTGAAGATGTACCGCCAGCTGGGCGTGGAACTGCCCGGCAAGGTGGCCGTTAAAGTCCACAGCGGCGAGGATGGCAACCAGAACTTCCTGCGTCCCGAGTTCATGAAGCCGGTCATCGACGCCGTCCACGGCACCGTGGTCGAGTGCAATACCGCGTACGGCGGCGCCCGCAACGAGACCCCCAAGCACGTACAGCTGATGAAAAAACACGGCTGGAGCGACCTGTTCGACGTTGACATCATGGATGCCGAAGGACCTGACGTTGTCTGGCCCGTGAAGAATGGCAAGGTCCTGAGCGAGAACCTGCTGGGCAAGGACATCGAAAACTACGACAGCATGCTGGTTTTGATCCACTTCAAGGGCCACCCCATGGGCGGTTACGGCGGCGCGCTGAAGCAGCTGTCTATCGGCTGTGCTTCCAGCGCCGGCAAGGCCTACATCCACTCCGGCGGCAAGGTCAAGGATCAGGCCGTGCTGTGGGAGAACATCTGCCCGCAGGATACCTTCCTGGAGGCCATGGCCGACGCCGCCAGCACCGTGGCCGACCACTTTGCCGGCAAGATTGCCTATGTGGCCGTGATGAAGAACCTGTCCGTCGACTGTGACTGCTGCGCCGTGGCTGAGAATCCCTGCATGGGCGACATCGGCATCCTGTCCGGCCTGGACCCCGTCGCGCTGGACCGCGCCTGCCTGGACCTGGTCGAGCACAGCGCCGACCCTGGCCGTGACCACTTTATGGAGCGCGTCAACAGCCGCCACGGCGTCCACACCATCGAGGCCGCCGAGGCCCTGGGCGTTGGCACCACCGAGTATGAGTTGGTGAGAGTGTAATAGCAATTCTCCAATCAGGGAGCGGGCCTGGCGGCTCTCTCCCTGATTTTGTTTCTGGCCTTTTGGGGCGATGTGCGATATAATAGACCTATACAAACCAGGGGAGAGGGGGCGCGCCGCATGCCGCAGAGAATTTATATGGCCATCGACTTGAAATCGTTCTACGCTTCGGTGGAGTGTGTGGAGCGCGGGCTGGACCCGCTGCAAACCAACCTCGTTGTGGCGGACCCCTCCCGCACCGAAAAGACCATCTGCCTGGCGGTGTCCCCGGCACTGAAAGCCTACGGCATCCCCGGCCGCGCCCGGCTGTTTGAGGTCATCCAAAAGGTGGGGCAGGTCAATGCTATGCGCCGCCTGAACGCCCCCAACCGCACCCTTACCGGCAAAAGCTGCGACGTGCGGGAACTGGCCGACCACCCGGATTGGGCGCTGGACTACATCATCGCGCCGCCCCAGATGGCCCACTACATCCAGCAAAGTACACGTATCTACAACGTTTATTTAAAGTACGTCGCGCCGGAGGACATCCACAGCTACTCCATCGACGAGGTGTTTCTGGACGCCACCGCCTACTTGAAATTATATGGCCTAACGCCGAAAGAATTTGCCCGCAAAATGATTTTGGACATTTTGGCCACCACCGGCATCACGGCCACGGCGGGCATCGGCACCAACCTGTACCTGGCCAAGGTCGCCATGGACATCCGCGCAAAGCACATCCAGCCGGACGAAAACGGCGTGCGCATCGCCGCGCTGGACGAGATGCGCTACCGCCGCCTGCTGTGGGACCACACCCCGCTGACGGATTTTTGGCGGGTGGGCAAGGGCATCGCCCAAAAGCTGGAGACCCACAATATGTTCACGATGGGTGACGTAGCACGGTGTTCGCTGGGCGGGCCGCAGGATTTTTACAACGAGGAGATGCTTTACCGGCTATTCGGCGTCAACGCCGAGCTGCTCATCGACCACGCCTGGGGCTGGGAACCCTGCACCATTGCGGACATCAAGGCCTACAAGCCCGCCGCCAACAGCTGCGGCAGCGGCCAGGTACTGCACTGCGCTACGCCCGCCGACCAGGCACGGCTCATCGTGCGGGAAATGGCTGACCAGCTGGCGCTGGACCTGGTGGACAAACACCTGATGACCAACCAGCTGGTGCTGACCGTGGGCTACGACCGGGAAAATCTGACCGACCCCACCCGCAATGCGGCCTACCATGGCCCTGTTGCCACCGACCGCTACGGGCGGCAGATCCCCAAGCATGCCCACGGCACAACGAATTTAAGGCAGTACACGTCCTCCACGCGGTCAATTTTGGACGCTGTGACAGAGCTTTTTGACCGCATTGTAGACAAGCACCTGCTGGTACGGCGGGTGAACCTGGTGGCCTGCCGCGTGCTGGACGAAGACGCCGCCCGTGAGAAGGACAGCTGCGAACAGCTGGACTTTTTCTCCATCACCGAAAGCGCCCAGCAGCAGGCCGCCGCCGAGGAAAAGGAGCTGGAGCGGGAGCGCCGCCGCCAACAAGCCATGCTGGCCATTAAAAAGAAGTTCGGGAAAAATGCCATCATCAAGGGCATGGACCTGCAGGAGGGTGCCACCGCCATGGAGCGCAACGCACAGATCGGAGGGCACAAGGCATGACCCACCGCTATGACGACATTATCAACCTACCGCATCATGTCTCGCAGAAGCACGCACCGATGGCTCGGGCCGACCGCGCGGCGCAGTTTTCGCCCTTTGCAGCGCTGACCGGGCTGGACGCCGCCCTGCGGGAGACCGCCCGCCTGACCGACCAGCGCATCACCCTGGACGAGTACGAGCAGGCCGCACTGGACGAAACGCTGCAAACCGTGCGGGATGCACTGACCAAAAAAGAGCATCCTACCGTGGAAGTCTGCTATTTTGTGCCCGACACCCGCAAGGCAGGCGGTGCCTACTGCACCGTGACCGGCGTGGTAAAGAAGATGGCAGAGTTTGAGGGACTGCTGATTATGGCTGACGGCACCGAGGTACCAATGGGGGAGATCTCGGTTTTGGAACTACACGGATAACGGAACGGAAGGGTCAAAAACAACACAGCTATTTCAAAAGCATTAAGAAAACAAGATCGACATGCTGAACGGGTCGATTCGGAACAAGCTGCCGCTGTTTGCACTGCCTGTGGCGGCTACCGCTGTGCTGGAGCAGCTGTTCAATGCGGCGGCCTGGCCGTGGTGGGCATAGGTGTACCTCGTCTTCCCCTGCAGCCGCACCTTCCAAACTATCATGCTGGTGTATCCAATCAGTTTGTTGTTTACCGTGCTGTTGATTTTGATTGCACTGGTGTGGTATAGACCGACCAGGAGATTTGCTTGATTTTTTGTTTCGGTGCTTCGGCCCTGTCTACTTTGCGGCAGGGCTTTTTTATAAGAAAAGAGGGACCGCAAGGTGGTCCCTCTTTCGCACTGCATGCTATTATACTTTTTTCAGCAACCCATCAGCAGTTAAAACCGCCGTATCCCCTTCGTTAATATCCGCGGCGGTCAAAGCCGTGTCGGGGTAGGGGAGTACCCGCTTCACCCCGTCGGGCGCAACCAGGGTCACATCGACCAAAACCTCCGCCCCCGGGGCGGGTTCCTCACAGCCGTACATCTGCTCATCTATGCGTTTTACTACATAAGTCATGGCGGCACCTCACTCGCTGCGCAGGCGCTTGTGCAGCTTTTTTCTGCTCGTACATGGCGGTGTCGGCCTGCTTTAGCACGCTGTCCAGCACCTGCAGGCCGGAGCAGCAACCCACCCTACCTATATTAAATATAGTGTAACACACCATTTCCCAAAAAACAAATATTCCGACAAAATTCTTTTTCGAGCGTAAAACCCGTGCGGTGCTAAGTTGTGCGGATTGCATAAAGGTTGGGTTAATCCCTACAAACTGCAGGGTAATCTATCGTACTTCATAACTTTTTCACCATGGGCAAAGAATGAGCGATACATCGTTTGTTAACAGTTATTTCAAACTTTTTCTATTTTCTTGAAATATATTATTGCTATTTTGCATAAAAACTGCTATACTTAACACGATCTTTCAATCACATTGCGCTTACGCACCTTTGTAAGCGACTACCATGAGAAGGAGGAATTTTTTTATGGAATTTGTGATTGGCATTATCCTCGTCCTGACCTTTTTCGGCCTGGCCTACTACTGCGTAAAAGGTCACAACCTGATGATCGGCTTCCTGATCATCTCCATCGTCTGGACTGCCCTTTCTCTGCTGGGCACTCTGGTCGCATCTCCCACATTTATTGCAGAGAACCCCATCCTGCAGTTCGGCGGTGACTCCGGCACTACGCTGGTTTCGATCCTGAACAAGATCTACCAGTCCGCCCCTGAAGGCTGGGGCACCACGCTGGTCAACGTCTGCTGGGGCGCCTGGTTTGGCCGCGTCCTGATGGAGACCGGCATCGCCTCCACCCTGATCCGTAAGACTGTTGAGCTGGGCGGCGACCGTCCCATCATCACCATCGTTCTGCTGAACGTTGTGACTGCCTTCATCTTCACCGCCATGATGGGCGCCGGCCCCGTTATCGCCATCGGCGTTATCGTCCTGCCCATCCTGATGTCCCTGGGCATCCCCAAGGCAATCGCCATGTTCACCTTCATGGGTTCGGTCTCCGCTGGTATGTACCTGAACCCCGTCCTGCAGTTCTCTCAGCTGCGCGCCTTCATCTGCGCTTCTGATGAGATGCCTGAGTTCTCCTTCAGCTGGTACACCTCTCACTGGGGCATCTATGCGCTGATCATCAGCGTCGTGGTTGTCTCCGTGCTGACCGGCATCTACCTGAAGATCGGCAAGAAGAGCCACGCCTGGGCTGCCCAGGCTGCCCCGAAGAACACCCAGACCGATGCCCCGCTGATTGCCCTGATCCTGCCCATCGTTCCCGTCGTTCTGAAGATCTGGCTCGACTTCTCCGTTATCGGCGGCTTCGTCATCGCTGGTTTCGCTGCCCTGTTCCTCTGCGGCAAGATGAACAAATCTTTCAAAGAGAACTGCCAGCTGGTCAACAAGCTGTACTATGACGGCGTGGTCGACACCGCTCCGCTGGTTGGCTTCCTGCTGACCCTGCCCATGTTCAACACCTGCGCTTCTTACGCTTCCCCGTACTTCAAGGAAGTTCTGGGCGGCATCATGCCCACCAATGAGTATGTGGTCTGCGCCCTGTTTGCAGCCCTGTCTATCCTGGGCTTCTTCCGTGGTCCCCTGACCCTGTACGGCTGCGGCGCTGCCACCCTGGGTGTGCTGTCCGCCGTTGGTCACTTCAGCGTGCCGTTCCTGTTCTGCGTGTTCACCATCCCGGCAACCACCGTCAACGTTGGTTCCTGCATCACCCAGAGCTGGATCGCTTGGGGCCTGGCTTACACCAAGGTCGAGTCTCGCGACTACCTGAAGCTGTCCATCCCGTTTGCTTACATCTGCTCCATTCTGCTGTACATCCTGACCGCCTTTACGGTCACCGGCCTTGGCCCCGAGTGGTTCCTTTCTTAAGGCCTGACGCAGCTTTGATTTAAGCAGCAAAAATTTGCCGCCCCAGTTAGTAGGCTGGGGCGGCTTTTTGTATATTTTTGCTCTCGCATTTTGGCGGCGCTTGTGCTATAGTAATGGCGGAGAAAATTTGTACGGCGGCCCGCGCTGCCGCAAAAGGAGTTGTTTTGTATGTATGATGAAGCTCTTTTAAAGGAACTGACCGAACTGGAAAACACCGTGCGGTTTGACAGCTTTGATTTTAACGATGCCTACGCCCTGGGCAGCGCCCTGCGTGCGGCGGGGGAGAAGGCTCCCAAGCCGATTGCGGTGCGCATTGTGCTGGATGGCATGATTTTGTATCAGTCCTTCCTGCCGGGCACCGACGCCACCAACAACAACTGGATGGACAAGAAGCAGCGCACTGTGCAGCTGACCGGCACCACCAGCCTGCGCGCCGCCGTGGAGCGGGAGCTGTACGGCGCCAAGGCCCCCTGGCAGCATGACGAGGAGCACTACGCCTTCTGCGGCGGCGGCTTCCCGCTGTACGTCAACGGCGAGTTCCGCGGTGCGGCGATTATTTCCGGTTTGCCGCATTTGAAGGACCACGCGCTGCTGTGCGAAACGGTGAAGGCTTACTGGGAGAGTAAGAAAAAATAATTTTTGATTGGCTTTTTGCGGCCGGAGGGGGACACCACCATGCGGTGTCCCCCTTTTTTAACGGCTTCTAGCCGCTATGCGTACTCTTTTTGTCACAAAAAAGGTAGGCCTTGGATAAGATGCCACGAAAAAAGGACGTCACCGCATGGTGGTGACGCCCGCAAAGCAACATATTAAAATCAAAGCGTAAACTGAATCCCGCAGAACACTGCGTAAATTACCAGCAGCGCCACACCCTGCACACGGCTAAGCTTTCCCTTAACCAAGGCCGGCGCGGTCAACAGTACCATAACCGTAATCATAACGGGGATTTCCAGCACCAGGCTGGAGTTCATGCCGAAGATCGTGGCGCTCTGTGGCACCGTGAAGGGGGCCAGCGCGACCGACACGCCGCTGACCAGCACCAGGTTGAACACGTTGGCGCCGACCACATTGCCCAGCGACAGGTCGCTGTGGCCCTTGATGAGCGAGGTAATGGCCGTGACCAGCTCCGGCAGGGACGTGCCCAGCGCCACAAAGGTCAGCGCGATAACACTCTCGGGCACGCCCAAAGCCTGGGCGATCAGGGTGCCGTTGTCCACCAGCAGGTTGGCGCCCATGGCGATCAGCACCGCGCCCAGCACCAGCAGCATCAGCATACGGGGCAGGGGCACGGTCTCTTCTTCCTCTTCATGCTCCTCTGCGGGGGCGTTCTTCATCTGGTGGATGTTGGCCGCCATGTAGGCCACGAACATCGCCAGCATGATAAAGCCCATGGGACGGGTGAACTTGCCGAAGCCGTAAGCCGCCACGCAGTAGATGGCCGCCGCCGCAAAGAAGAACAGCACCGGCATTTTCAGCGTTTTGGGGTCCACTTTGCCCGGGCGCACCGCAATGGTGATAGCCGCGATCAGCGCCGCATTGCAGATGACCGAACCGATAGCGTTGCCGTAAGCGATCTCGCCGTGGCCGGACAGTGCCGACATCGTGGAGACCATGACCTCGGGCAGGGTAGTGCCGATGGACACCACTGTGGCTCCAATCAGCAGTTCGGGCAGATGGAACCGCCGCGCCAGCGCCGATGCGCCGTCCACGAACCAGTCGCCGCCTTTAATGAGAAACAGCAGCCCGACAATAAACAGCAGTACAGGGATCAGCATAAAAACTCCTTTTTTTCATAGTTGGCAGTTAAATTTGCATATTTTATCAGTATACCATATTGTAGCAAAATTGCAACTGCCCGGCCGCCAGATTGACAAATTTCGACATGCAGGGTAGAATGGAGCCAAACGGAAAGGGGGCCGGCCTATGACCTGGACCGAAGCCAGCGGCACCTACTGGATGGCCGTGCTGATTATGGGTGTTTTGGGGTACATCAAGCAGAAGGAGCTGCTATGGCGCAACGCCGACCAGCGCCGCCGCGTGTACACCCGCAACCCCACGCTGCCCTGCGATTATTTGGGGGCGTTTAGTTTGGGGGAATTCTGGGGGTACCTGCTGCAGGTGTTTGGCACCCCAATGCCGGTGTTTGCCGGTAAAATTTTGCACCGCGCCCTGACCGTGATTACCGACGACCTTGCCAGCGCCCTGGTGGCCCTATGGGTGTTGTTGATGGCTGTTATATTACCGTTGGTCGTGGAAATTTTTGTGGACCGCTGGTATTATGGGACGAATGCGTTTGATAAGTGATTTTCCTACGCTTGCGGCTTGAGACTTCCCTCACCGGCCACCTGGCGGCCAGTTTCTCGTTCAAACAGCATTTTGCTTTTTATGTGTTCCTTTTGGAGCCCCAAAAGGCAGGCCTAACGGCGGCCTGCCATTATAAAAGGCCCTGCCGTAAGGTAGGCAGGACCGATAATGTGCAGACAAAAATCACTCCTGGTCGGCAGTTTTCTGTCCAATATGCGCTTCGATGGCCGAGCGGTCCAGTTCCTCACCAATGATGATAAGCACTTCCTGCCCATCGGGAATAGCCTCTACGTGCATCGTGTCGCGGGTGGCATTCAGTTCGCACCAGCCATCAACGGTCTGCAAAAAGCCCTTGATGCGCAAAATACGCCCGCAGGCCGGATCAGCAAACAGTGCCCGGGCGGCATCCTGCAGCTGGGGCAGCGTAAGGTGCAGCTCCATGAAATACAGCGACGTGAACGCCTTGTGCTCGTCAAAATGCAGCTTGACGTAGCTGGCCTGACATTGGCCGCAGCTGTCCAGCCGCTGCATATCGGCGTCGGTCAGGGCGTCCCAGGGCTTGCACAACGCATCGGTGTCCGCAGCAAAGCGGCGGGCGCAGTGGCAGGCTTCCAGCGCACGGTTCAAATGCGCCAGTGTTGCCTCAGCCTGGCCGGGGGCGGCCAGCTGGCAGCGGCTCATCAGCACCATGCCCGCGCTGGCGGCTTCGCTGGCCAGCAGATACTCGCCTTGGGGGCTGAGCTGCGTTTCCAGCAACGCGTCCACAATGGCAATAACATTGCCAAGCGTGTACCAGCGGTCCAGCGGCTCGTCCCGCAGCACGTCATAGAACTCGTCCACGTCGAAAATGCCGCTGGGTTCCACCAGCACGCGGTCAAAGCCCTGCATCGCCAGCGAGATCAGCTTGGTGCGCATCCGGCGCTGGTGGGTGTCGCAGTCGCAGCCGCCGCTGATGGTCTCGATGTCGCAATTGTCGCCCAGCAGATCCTGCAGCAGCATTACGTCAACGTTCACCGCGCCGAAGTCATTTTCCAAAATGCAGACGCGCTGCCCGCGGGCATTGAGCCAGTGCACATATTTGCGCAGAAACGTTGTTTTTCCTGCGCCTAAAAAGCCGGTTATTAAGTCGACCTGTACCATAAACTTTCCCTCTTTCTATTGCACCGGGCCGTCAGCGATCCGGCTCGCAGTCCAAAATGGACGGGATGTTCGTCCAGCGAGGCATATCACCCTTGTAGCACTCATGCAGCCAAGCCACGGCAGCGTCCAGCCCCGCCTGACTGCCCTCAAACTCAGCGGATCGTATCTTTTCCTCGGCGGTGTGCTCAACGCTCCACGGCCCGGGCCAGACCGTAACGGTCAAAAACTCGATCTTTCGCTTGCCGCTCTCGTCCGCCGGGTCGGCCTTTTTGCCCGGCGTAATCACATACCGCATCCCTTGCTCCGCCCCCGAGTAGGGGTTGCCATTGTGAAACCAGTGATAAATTGGAAAAGCGTCTAACATAATATTTCCTTCTTTGTAAAAAAGAAAAGAGGCTCCCTCTCGGGTAAGCCTCTTTCTTAATTTGGAGCGGGATACGAGTCTCGAAGCCTATTTTTTGACCGTATCACCGCTGTGTATAAGGCAATTGCACCCGAAAAGCGTTTATTTTTCTTTTTTATTGTGTTATAATTCGGACTTTCAAAATTGTATCATGCGGCGCATTTACAGTAACGCATCCAGGCGCTTACGAGCATCTTCCAGCATTTGGGGCTTGAGGGCCATGTAGACCTCGTGGATCATCTTTGCATTGGCGTGACCCACCAGCTGTATTGCAATTTCCTCCGGCACACCAGCCATGGCCAGCATGCAGACGTACTCATGGCGGAACTGGTGACCGCAGACAGGGACGCGCCAAGTGCTGTACTTCACAACCTCGCTGCGACCGCGGCGGTACACGCGCTTGGTGTGAACAACTTCCTCGCCCACGCCGTACTTGCGCCAGAAGCGCTGCCACATCGTTTCGTATTTTTTCAGTGTGATTGGCTTGGTGTCCAACCCGATGATGTAGGTGTCCGGCGGCAGGTGGCGGATTGGCTCCAATGCCTCGGCCAGCATGGAGAGCAGGGGAACTTTGCGGATGCCTGCGGGGGTCTTGGTGTAGTCTCGCATGTGTGGCGCGTTGTTAATGTGCTCCACGGATTTGTAGATGTGGATGACCCGCTTTTTAAAGTCGATGTCCTTCAGCTGGATGCCCAGCATCTCGCCGCGGCGCTCTCCCGTGCAAAGGTACGCCACCGGCAGCAGCGCATCCGGGTCCAGGTAGTGATCCTTGACGATCTGCACTTGCTCCTCGGTAGGCGGTGGACGCTTGCTGCGGGGCAGGCCGCGGGGCATCCGGGTCTGCACTGCAGGGTTGCAGTCACCGCGCCACTTGGGACTATCGATCCAGAACTGATAGATGTTGTTGATGACGGTTTTCTGATTGCTGACGGTTGAAGCGGAACAGCCATCGAAAACAGGGGAGCGCAGGAACTCGGCGATCATGTAGGGCTGGATCTCCCGCATGCGGTACTCACCCAGGGCTTCCCGGGCACGGCGGATATTGGGCATGTAGCTGCGCCGGGTACCCTCTTTCATCTTTTCCACAATTGCCTGGTACTCGTCTGACACGACAGAGAACAGCGGCCCAGAATCGCGGGTAATGATACGCTGGCGCTCCTGCTCCTCGTATTCTTCCTGGGCTTTCTGGATGTCGGCCCACACCTTGGCCGGGTCCTTGGCGGTGAAAGTCCACCGTTTGTCGCCGATCAGTTCATTGCGTTGGTAGCGGCCATCCTTGCGCAGGATAAGCCCTGCTGTGATTTTGCGACGCATATTTTACCTCCTTCAGGGTACACTTTGACAAGCCTGCCCGAAGGTGGTACAATACGATTGCTGGGTCGTGCTGTACCACCATGTGGGCAAGCTGATCTATCAAAACGCTCTGCCAGTTGCCGCTGGTAGAGCTGTTTTTATAATTATACTAATCGGCGAATGGCGCTGACAATTGAGTCTGTGTTCCAGCCAACTATGTCATCAGCTACATCTTGTAAGTAACGAGGGATCATCGTCTGTCCCCATGGTTTTATTAGCAGAATCGGCTTTCCCATTCTTTTTGCTTCGTCAACCTCATATTGCATCCAATCATGATAGTCCGCATACATTCCGCCGAGTACCAGTTCAATTTGAGCTTTTCCAATCTTATTGGATATTGCACGTTGGATTTCAGATTTCGATGCCCGTCCACTCGTTAATTCAAGCGGGCGCTCTTTGGGTGCAGAATAATTGTAATAGCTAAAGTTTGGTGCCTGATCTAACAGCTGCACCAGTCGCATATATTCGTCCCCGTATTCCCACGCATGACTGATAAAGATTCGATAGTTGTATAAACTTGGCATTTTTGTTCATCCTTTCTGGTATGGAGGTAATTCTATGAAATTTCAGAAAAAGCCCGTCATAGTAGATGCCTATCAAACTCAAAAAGATTTATACATCCATACATTGGAGGGAGTGATGCATGCCTCTCCTGGTGATTGGATTATTACTGGCATCAATGGCGAACAATATCCTTGCAAACCTGATATTTTTGCAAAAACTTATGAGCCTGTTGTAGATTGATTTTTCTTTTCTTCCCCACCTTGGGCGACATTGTTTGTTTTCCATTTTGAGCTTTCCGCAGAAATAAGCGACTCAACATTTTTTACAAACATCTGCTCGTAGCTTTCCTCTTTGCAATACGGGAACGCTTTCATCTGATAGAGGTATTTCTCATGCCGCAAGAGCTCACAAGTCGAACGGTACTCAATCCAATTCTCGTGAAAGCGGAACAGCTTGCAAATTCCCTCAATCAGGGTAATCAACGCGCCACCCACTCCGATTATTACCGCGATAAGTGTACTACTCGCAGCATATCCAGATAACAATGGTATTAACGCTGCAATAATAAGTTCAGTCACCTGATAGTTCTTATAGCATCTCTGTGCGCTTGCCGCCTTATTATCATACCAATTTATCTGGTCATCAAGTCTATACTTGATATAGTCGTCTATATTTTCTATTAACCTTGTTTCAATTGTATTTTCCGCTTTGCTTCTATTTCGGCACATTTTTTCATTTCCCTATAACTGCTCCACGGTTGCCGCCGTGGGGCGTTTTTCTTTTTTGTTATTCTGCCATGTTCTCGGAATCCCAAGACGTGACAAGTTCGCCAGAGTCGGCGTTGACGAAATCCACGTGGATATTTTCCGGGATATCGCTGCTTACGATGCCGTAAGTCTGGCCGCAGGTGGCGAAAATAAGCACCGACATCGAATCACTAATAGCGGTCTCGCCGGGCTTGGTGGTGGTTTTTACGGTAAAGCTTGTGTAATCCTCGTTGTGGTCAATGGCTGTAAAGTTGGGATAATCCTCTGTTCCGACCATACCATCCAGCGTGGACTGGATGGATTCTGAGATACCGTCCACGATAGCCTTGTGCTGGTCTTTGCTCATCACATAGGTGACGCTGCCATCCTCGTTGATCTGGCCGCTGTGAACCTTGCCGTCCGCAACCTGCTGGTCGATTTCCTCCTGAGTGATGTCAGAGGCAAAGTCAGCGGGGAAGGTGATGGTCACATCGAAAAGGCCTTTATCCACGTCGATGCTGCCGATGTCGATTAGGGCCTGCTCGGCCTCATCGACCGTCGCATCCAGTTCAGAATCTGCCGAGGGTTCTTCGGCGGTTGCCTCGGATTCCGAGGACGCCGGAGCCGTTGCTTCAGACGATGCCGCCGGGGTGGATGTACCGCAAGCGGTAAGACCGGCCAGCATGATGGCGGCGAGGGTTAAAGAAAGTTGTTTTTTCATGGGATCCCCCTTGCATTTTATGTGCTATTTCACGGCTCAGCGCCATTCCTTTTATTGTACATCTACCACCTTATTGCCCTTGCTGCGGTTGCACCGCCAACAAAGAGTTTGCAGATTATCCTCGGTCGTCAATCCTCCCTTGGACACAGGGATGATGTGGTCGATTTCCAGTAAAAGATGCGGTTCAGCCTCAATTGATGCACCGCAGCATTTACAAGTAAAATGATCACGTTCTTTGATATGCTGGCGGAGTTTACTGGTCATAAGCGCCCGCTGTCCCGCCACGCTCTTGCTGAACTTGATTTTTTCAGACAGGTAGACGACAAAACGGTTCAGGTTGTCGATGTCCATAACGACATCGTAAGTCGTACCTGTGTTGCCCCCCGCACTAGTATACTTGAATTCATATTTAGGGAAGTATAGTGTACTGAAATCCACTTCCTCAAAGCCAAGGTTCTTTTCCAGCTTCTTTTGACTGAACTTTTTGATAGCCCAGGGAATGTCCGCGGAAATGCTCTCCAAAATTGCCTCACGCTCAGCCTTTAGAGCAACCTTGCCGTCTTCAGCTGCGGAGAAATCATTCAAGGCCGTTTCAAATTTTTCCAGGGTTTCCTCATCAGCCTTAATGCCAAAGTATTTGCAGATGTACTTAAAAGGTTCTTTCCGCGCGTTATCGCAAACGGTGCGAGAGCACTCGTAAATGTAAGGTGCGTACGTTTGATTCTTCAGTGCATCACGCTTGACGTTCCATCGGCTGTTGTCGTGATAAACAGCCTCTCCATAGTCCGTACGATTTACCACAAGCGCTGTGCTTTTCAGCTCTTCGATGTGGTCGTTTAGATCGTTGCAATCTTGGATGTGATTTTGGATTTTTCCTTTTATAGCGCTAAAACTCTCACCTTTAAAATAGATAGAAGCGTAAATTTGATAAATGATCGCAATCACAGCCAAAAGCAACAGTAGTGGCCACGCATAGACTAACAGCGCAAGGATAAGGAAAAAGACTAAGCATCCTGTCAAAGCGTTCATTGAAACACATCTCCTCTTATAATACCACCGAAGCGGATTTTACCGGTTGAAGTCTATACCCCTGCATTCCGTCCAGTAGTGCAGGGCTTCTTTTATATAATCCTCGTCAAGGTTAAAATACTCGGCCAACTGCCAGGGCTCGGTAAAGCCGCAGGCCATGGCGTGGCGCAGTTCCTCCACAGGCAGATACTTTTCGACCGAGGCCGCAAAGGCTTTGTTCTCGGCCTGTTCCTTGATCTCGTAGGGGCTGTACGCCAGGTAGAACGCCCCGCTCAGATAGTGCCCGGCTTCGTGGGCCAGCACAGTGCGTTCTTTGGCAGCCGTCTTGCAGCGCGAACGGTCGATGACCAGGAAGTTATCCATAAAGGCGATGGCAGTGTTGGCTTTCAATTTCAGCTCGGCCACATCCACCCCAAGCCCTTGCAGGTCATTATACATTGCACCGACAGACGTGTTCATCTACTTAAACACCAGTTCCTTTTCGTTTGTTTCGCTCTGCCTTAACGCGCATCGATGCCATGATGTCGTCGATGTCATCTTCGGTCAGGTGGTCTTTCACCTTACCATAAAAGGCAATCAGTTGGTCTTTCATTTCGGTTTCCGGCTGAACTTCGCCGATCAGATCATCCACGGACACCCCGAAATACGCCGCCACCTTCGCGAGAGTTTCGCCAGAAGGTGTGGCCCCGGTCTTTTTCCACTTAGTTACCGTTGAATTGCTCAGCCCGATTTCGTCTGCTGCCCGGCTAAGACTTATGCCTTTGTTTTTGCAAAGTGCGGCATATACGTCATAAAACACAATTTCCGACGCTCCTTTTTGTGCAGAGCGCTAAAACTAACCAAATTCAGAATTTATGCTTGACTTTCTAACCAAATTCAGATATTATAGTGACACAGATTGAATTTGGTAAGGCACAGAAAGCCCCCACAGTCTGTTGGCTTTGGAAAGATTTTTGCGCTGATATTTGTTGGCGCTTTTATCTTACCGCAAAATCTAACCAAAGTCAAGTTTTTATGAAAAAGGAGGTTAGATTTGTATGCCTGCACAATGGACGGGTGAACTTGTTGGGAAAATGCACAATGCGGGTGTCACTGCAAAGCAGCTGGCAGCCGAGATGGGCAAGAACCCCAAGTACGTTTCCCAGGTCTTGAATGGGCACTATTCGCCCAAAAAGGCAGAGACCGAGTTCAACGAAGCTTTCAAACGACTTGTCTCTCCCGAATCCTGACCCCATTATACCACCTTGCCTGTCCCATTGTCCGGACCGGCAAAATTCGACAAGGAGATGATGCTTTCATGCCCCGCGAAAAGCCTTTGTACCACGACACACTGTCCAGCGTACGCGCCCGCGCCACCGAACTGTTCCCCGGCGAACTGCTGTTTGGCCCGACCAAGGTTGCAAAGATCCTGGGCCGCAGCCGCGCCTGGGTATATCGACACTACGGCAGTTTCAACAGCATGACCGTCGAGCAGATCGCAAGCCTGATTTGCTGAACCACGAAAGGAGAAACATTATGCCCACAAACAAAGAGGCCGCACGGGTGTTGGCGCACCCGAACGGCCAAAAGCGCGAAATTGCACAACCTCGCGTCTTTATTGTACACCAAATGCGCCGCACCTGCAAGGTGCTGGCCGCAAAACTAGCCCTCACGGCCTGCGGCATCACCGCCATGGCCGCGATCGTCGGCCTGGCTGAGGGTGCCGGGGAACCTGCTGCCGCCTACCTGATCGGCTCCGTGCTGATCGCCAACCACGCCGCCGGAGTTCTGCTGGAAGGCAATAGAGAGGAGTAACACCATGGAAAACGCCAAAATTCAGAAACTTGAGCCGAAGGAATGGCTCGACCGTGTGATTGACAACCTCGATCAGCTCCGCATGCTTGACAAGGTACTCCGCCCGGATGAGGTCGATTTCACATGTCTCGATGTCCTGGATGACGACAAAACTTTCCCGTCCGTTCACCTGGGTGCCGCAAATGTGCGCTTCTTTTCGCACCTGCTCGGCTGTCCCATGACTTTCAAGGCCAACGATGACGGCGAAAAAGTCTTCGTTGTAGCAGGCATTACTTATCGTTCGCACTACATTTTCGGAATCGTATACGATGACAAAGAGGAGGCGGCAGAATGAACCTCCGCGAAACCCGTCTCGACCGGCGGCTAACACAGCCGCAGATCGTAGCCAAGATGAAGGAAGTCGAGCCGCGCGTCGATGTGGCACTGTACTCCAAGATGGAAAGCGGCATCTGCCTGCCGACCCCGCCCCTGATGGGCGTGATCCTCTCGGTGTTGAATTGCCCACTGCACGACATCTACTCCGGCGAGGAGGTCACCTTTCCCGCCGCAACGCCGGACGTGATCGAGATCCCCGAGGAGGCCCGCGTCCCCGTACACCCTCGCAAGCCTGACCGCCGCAAGGGAGATCGCCACCGCAAGACCCGGCGCATCTGCCTGCGCGTGGACAATACCACCGCCGAACTGCTGCCGAAGATCTGCGCCGCACAGGGCTATAAATCCGTCCAGGCCTGGCAGCAGGACTGTCTCGACACCCTGATCCACAACTACCAGCAGGAAGGAGGGGCCGAGGATGTACTTACCGGAGACACCGCCGCTGCCGCCGATTAAGCCCGGCGACCCTGACTACGACCCTTTCGCCAAGCCCCCCCGGCGCCACTCGTGCAGCTATCGCTCACCGGCCCCGGTGTCTGGATCTGCCCAACGTGCTGCACCATCCTGGGGACGGTCGGCAAACGATACAAAACAACCTGCCCGGCCTGCGGGCAGAAAGTGAAGGAGCTATCCCATGAAACTTTATGAAATTCCCGAGATGATCCAGCGGTTCCTGGATGCCTACGATGCCGGGGATGTGCCGGAGGAGGCTTTCGACGATACCCTCGAATCTCTGGCGGGCGACTTTGCCCAAAAGCTGGACGATTGTGCCTGCGCCTACAAGGGGCTACTGGCAGAGGCGAAGGAGATCAAGGCCGAAGCGGATGCACTGGCTGCCCGGTACAAGGCCAAGAAAGCCCAGGCCGACCGCATGGTTGCCTACATGGACAAACAGCTCAAGCGGGCCGCCGGGCTGGGCGTGAAGCCTGCCAAGCTGGAAACCGCCCGCAACGTGCTGTCCTACCGCACCAGCGAGGCCGTGGACGTGCCGGACGTGGAGAGCGTGGTCCTCTGGATTCAGGCCCACGATCACGAGGAGATCAACGGCGTGGCCGTGAATCAGGACGATCTCCTCAAGTATAAGGAGCCGGAGCTGTCCAAGACCGCGCTGAAAACTGCGCTCAAGGCCGGGCTCATCGTACCCGGCGCGACCGTCAAGACATCGTTCAACCTGCAGATCAAGTAAGGGGGCAGCAGCATGGAAAACGCAACAGGAATGGGAAACCTCGAGCTTTACCAGCAGTTCCGCGCCGTGCCGGACAACGCCCAGCGGGCCATCACCGGCGGCCGGCTCAAGGGCAAGACCGAGATCAACCCAATGTGGAGAATCAAGGCCCTGACCGAGGTGTTCGGCCCCTGCGGAATCGGCTGGAAATACGAGATCACCCAAAAATGGCTGCAGCCATGCGAAAAGACCGGCGAGATTGCCGCTTTCGTGGACCTCAACCTCTACTTTCTCGACAAGACTACCGGCGCATGGTCGGATGCTATCCCCGGCACCGGCGGCTCGATGTTCTGCGCCAACGAGCGCAACGGCCCGAACTGCTCGGACGAGTGCTACAAGATGGCAACTACCGATGCGCTCTCCGTGGCCGCCAAGGCGCTGGGCGTGGGTGCGGACATTTACTGGCAGGCTGATTCCACCAAGTACACCACCGATGCGGCCCCGGCACAGCAGCAGGCCAAGGCGAAAAAGCCTGTCTGCGCCAAGTGCGGCCGCCCGCTGCAGGGGCTTCAATTCAAGAACGGCCAGACCATCACCCTGGAGCAGGCACAAATCAAATTTGACGGTCTGTGCTATTCCTGCTGGAAAAAGCAGCAGGCCGCGCAGAAGGAGGCGCAGGCATGATGGAACGTCCTCAGCTCGGCACCTGCCTGTACATGATCTCCTATGTCAGCGACCGCGATCCCGGCCTGGGCCGCTACATTGTCCGGCCGGTCATCCTGTGCGCCTGCTATGATGGGCCGCCCGCCGAGATTTTCCTCAAGCGCACCGATGGCACCACGGTCTGGGTGCGGCAGGACAAGCTCGGCTCTCAGGTGTTCACCTCTGCCGGGGAGGCTGCCGAAGTAGCCGCCGCCTGGACGGAGAAGCTGCACGAAAGCTGGCGGCGCTTATGATCGAGATTCGATTCAACGGCGGGCGGTTCTCCCGTGAGCGGGAGGGGCTGTTCCTGTGCCTGAAAATCCTGCCCTCCTACGAATCCGCAGCGTACAGGCTATTGGATATGCTCAACGGCGAAAAGCCCTTCACAGCGGCTTGCAAGCCGTTCAGAGAACGCCGCAGCCTGTCGGCCAATGCGTACTGCTGGGTTTTGTGCGAAAAAATTGCCATCGAGACCAGCACCTCGAACGTCTGCATCACCAAAGAGGACGTATACCGCGAAGCAATCCGCCGGGTCGGTGTGTTCCAGATCGTGCGTGTTGCGACCGCCGCTGTTGCATACACCTGTGAGCACTGGCAGCGCTCTGGCCTTGGCTGGATTGCTGAACCCATGGGGCACTGCACCGGCGACGACTACGACGATGTCTGCCTCTACTACGGCTCCAGCACCTACGACCGCGCCGAGATGGCCCGGCTCCTCGACGATCTGATCGAGGATGCCGAGGCCCTGGGCATTGAAACGAAATCCCCGGAGGAGGTGGACAGGCTGTTGAGCCTGTGGCAATGCGAAGATGCTACTTGTGCGGAAAGGTGATTGTCCTGGAGCGGCATCACATTTTCGGCGGGCCGAACCGCGCCCTCTCCGAACACTACGGCCTGGTTGTGGACTTGTGCCACTGGTGCCACAACGAACCGCCGGACGGCGTACACTTCAACCCTGACCGTATGCAGCTGCTGCATGAACTCGGCGAGCAGAAATACCTCAACGAGACCGGCGATACGGTCGAGGGCTTTATAGCCAAGTTCGGGACGAATTATCTCCCGACAGAAAGGACAGAAAATGCTTAATGTAATTGCAATTATGGGCCGCCTTGCGCGCGACCCTGAAATGCGCCAGACCACGACCGGCAAGAGCGTATGCTCGTTTACCATTGCCTGCGATCGCGGGCGCAAGGATTCCAACGGCAAAAATCTTGTAGACTGGATTCCCGTCGTCGCGTGGGAGCACACGGCCGAATTCATCTGCAAATATTTCCAGAAAGGCCAGATGATCGTCCTTGATGGCCGCCTGCAATCCCGCACCTACAAGGACAGGGACGGCAACAACCGAACGGCGATTGAGATCGTTGCCAGCAGTGCCAACTTTGCCGGGCCGAAGTCGCAGCAAGGGAACCCGGAGGGCGGCTATGCCAGCGCCAGCGGTGAACCCAACGTCCAGTTTGAGCCGATCGATGACGACGAGGGCGATCTGCCGTTTTGATGGAGGTCACTATGCAAATGGAAGAATATCCTGTACCGAATGAGTGCGCCCGGGCGCAGGTTTATTTGTTGCTGCCTGTTCCTGCCGTGGATGATCCCCGCCTGAACGACGGCGCTGTGCTTCTCCTGGCGGAGATCATGGCCCTTGCGAACAATACCGGCTACTGCTATGCCTCGAACGCCTACCTCCGGCAAAAGCGCCGGGTCTCGCAATCCACGCTCACGAATCAGCTCGGCATGCTCAAGCAGTGCGGCTATGTGAAGGTCGAGATCATCAAAAACGCCGACGGCAGCGTAAAAGAGCGCCGGATTTATCCCTATTGCCTCGACTTTACCCCCTATACCGAAAAACCGGGAGAGGTATGCCAGAATCTCGGCATACCCCCTGCCGAAAATCTGGCATTACCCCTGCCGGAAAACTGGCAGGAGAATAATATAAGTATGAATAATATAAGTAAGAATAATAGAGAGAGAGTAAGAGAGAGCCGCCCGGAATCAGTCGAAGCTGTCCGCGCCTATTGCCAGGAGCGGAACAACGGGGTAGATCCGGAAGCGTTCTGGGATTATTACGAGGCGAACGGCTGGAAGCAGGGCGGGAAAGCTCCTATCAAAGACTGGAAAGCCTGTGTCCGCACATGGGAGCGCAAGAACGGCAGAGGCCCGCGCCCGAAAGGAGGTACAGCGACCAATGCTTCAAAGTTTGCAGAGGATTTTGTCTGATACCGGCGTACAGCCACGGCACCAGATGACCGAGGAAGAATGGCAGCGCCACCTCGTAGACCAGATGAACAGCGAACCCGGCACCAAAGATGACGGCATCGACTGCCCGGATTGCCTCAACCGTGGGTACTATTTCCGCTACGATGAACAGATGGCCGCCCGCGTACAGGTGCCATGCCACTGCCTGGCCCGCCGGGAAGCCCGCCGCCGTCTGGATCGAAGCGGCCTCGGCCCGGCCCTGCGGCGGATGACCTTTGCTACATACCAGGCCGATGATGAATGGCAGCGCCGGATCTATGCCGCCGCCAAGGCCTACGCGGCCGCCCCGGCGGGCTGGTTCCTGGCAGGCGGGCAGGTCGGCAGCGGTAAGACCCACATCTGCACGGCCATCCTGCAGGAACTTTCCCTGCGGTATCCTGTGCGGTACATGCTGTGGCGTGACGAGAGCGCCCGGATCAAGGCCCTGCTGAACGAGCCGGAGGGCGTGGAACGGATGCGGGATCTGAAAACCGCGCCGGTGCTCTACATCGACGACCTGTTCAAGGGGGCCGAGCGCCCCACCCAGGGCGACCTGAACATCGCCTTCGAGCTGTTGAACTACCGCTACAACGACGAGCGGCTTTACACGATCATCTCCACCGAGAAGCTGCTGGACGAGCTGATCGCCATTGACGAGGCCATCGGCTCCCGCATTGCGGAGCGCAGCAAGGGCCACCGGATCCAGATCAACCGCGATCCGACCCGGAACTGGAGGACGCGATGACCGGGCGGCAGATCAAGCTCGTGTTCGTCGGGGTGCCGCCCTCGATGAACCAGTTCAACGGGCGGACGAACGTCCAGGTCTACCGCGCCGTAAAAGCCGACTGGACAGACCGCGTCACCTGGCAGGCCCGCGCCCGGCGGCCAAAGCGCCCTTTTGAACGGGCCGATGTGCTGATCGAGTACCAGTTCCAGGACAACCGCCGCCGCGACCCGGACAACTACTCCGGCAAGTTCATCCTGGACGGCCTGACCAAGGGCGGCATCATCCGGGATGACAGCTTTCAGCACATCTCGCTCACCGTGCGGGCCAAGCCTCACCCAGGCCCGGCGGAGACAACGATTACGATTCGGGAGGTTTTGAACGATGAGCGACCTGAAATTTGATAACCAGCGCGGTGCCAGCGTGGCCTGCGACCTGGTGGACGTGGTAAGGTGCAGGGATTGCGAGTTCTGGACAGGAGACCCGGGTGACCTATTCGGCGGTTGCCGGACGTGGAGCCAAAACATTGAGGCCCCGGAAGCCGCAATCTGGTATAACGGCTACTGCCATCTGGGCGAAAGGAAGGGATAAAATGCTTTTAACCATCCTCGGCGACATCGTCCTTGGCTGCATGTTTGCCGGGTTCTATGCGCTGGGTGTCTCGGCCGGGAGAGCCGCCACCCGGCAGGAGCCGGAGGATGACATCGGCATGGAGCACAGGCATGGAGGTGAGGGGGATTGAAGTTTCACTCCGGGCCGCGGTTCGGGCTTTCTGAGGAAGACCAGGCCGCCATCTACTGGCTCTGCACCAGCTACGAGCGCCTCTCGCCTGAGACCCGGCAGGTCATCGACGACGCGATTCGGAGTGTGGGCGGCATTTATGCCGTACCGCTTCGCGAAGCTGTCACCACGAAAGAGCCTGTCCCGAGCGTAGCCCTGCGCACCAACGGCACCAACTGGCCGATCGACCCGTCCCACCTCGCGCGGCGTGTCGGTGCCGTCTATAAGATCCTCGCAGAAACGCTCCCCGTCTGGAAATCCGCCAGCGGAGACCCCCCTGCTGTATGATACACTGACAAAGCAGGGTAGTTTTAGGCGTTTTCTGCTCTGTTCTCCTCTTTCCAGGCCCTCGGCGCCAAACGCGCCGGGGGTTTGTTGTTTATGCGTGGTCTAGTCTGCATGAAGGCCTGCCGCGCTCCACCTACAAACGCAAGGGAGGGCAAACCATGAACAAGAACACGGTATCCGTACTGGGCGAGGAATACACGATCCATCTCCTCAACCCGGAGGACGACGCGGCGCTGAACCGCTGCCAGGGCTACACCGACGAGAGCACACACGAGATCGTCGTGCAGCGGGATCTGCGAGACCCCAACGACCCGGTCAACGTCTCGGATTGGGGCGCTATCCGCAAGCAGACCATCCGGCACGAGATCGTCCACGCCTTTTTCTTTGAATCCGGCCTTGGCGGCGAGAGTGACTATGCGCAGAACGAGGAACTTGTAGACTGGATCGCCCGCCAGGGGCCGAAGCTCTACCGCGCATGGGCGGAGGCGGGTGCTCTGTGAGCAAGGCCAAGGCACCGAAGAAGAAAGCCGTCCGGGATTGGATTGCTATTCGGAACGAGTACGCCTCGACGGATATTTCAACGCGGGCACTCGCCGAGAAGTACGGAATCCCGTACAACACGATCAAAGACCGGGCCAAGCGCGAAAAGTGGGTTGAAATCCGGGACGAACAGCACAGCAAAATCGCGGCAGAAACGGCGCAAAAAACGGCGCAAGTCGTAGCAGAGGGTGAGGCGGGCCGAGTTGCCCGCCTTTTGCGTATTGCGGATCAGCTCATGGACCGCACCGAGCAGGCTCTTGCCGAGCTGGACCAGCAGGCCGTGCGATACAAAGAGACCGTCAAGACAAGCGCCACCACCCACGACGAAGAGGGCCGCCCTGTCAAGACCGAAACAGCACGGGAGATTGTCAACGTCGAAACCATCAATGCCATCGTTGACCGCAAGGGCCTGCAGCAGATTGCCACCAGCGCAAAGGCCATCAAGGACATCCTGACCGCCACAGCAGACGACAGCGATTCCGGCTCCTTGGACGATCTGATCGCTGCGCTGCGCGAGATTGGGGGCGGCGACGGGTGAGAATCGGCTACACCAAGAAGCAGGCCGCGCTCCTCCGCCTGTTTGCCGAGGGCAAGCTCCACCGCTATACAATCCTCTCCGGCTCGGTACGTTCTGGCAAGACCTGGATCTCGCTTGTGATTTGGGCGTTCTGGGTCGCTACGCGCCCCAAGGACGGCGTTTACATGATGGCCGGTAAAACGATCGAGGCACTGGATAGAAACTGTCTGCGGCCCTTGCAAGCCCTCGTTGGGCGACGCAATTTCCAGTACAATGCCAAGGCCAAGCGCGGGACGCTGTTCGGGCGGACGGTCTATTTCGAGGGCTGCAACGATGTGCGGGCCGAGAACAAGATCCGCGGCCTGACCCTGTACGGGGCCTACTGCGACGAGCTGACCCTGTTTACCGAGGACTTCTTCGCCCAGCTGCTGGCCCGCCTAAGTGCCCCCGGCGCGAAGCTGATTGCCACCACCAACCCCGACACGCCCATGCACTGGCTGTACAAGAACTACATCAACCGCTCCAAAGATGCCCAGCCGATTGACCTCGGCGTGTATACCTTCCTGTTGGATGATAATACCACGCTCGACCCCGAGTACGTCGAGGAGATCAAGCGGGACTACGAGGGCGTGTTCTACCAGCGCATGATTTTAGGCCTATGGGTCGTGGCCGAGGGCGCGATCTACCGCGTCTACTCCGACCGCCGCGAGGATTGCACGGTGCATCTGGCCCCGCTGGATGCCGACGGCAACGAGATCCGGGGCGATGGCTGCGCCGACTACGACTACATCCAGCTCGGCCTTGACTTTGGCGGCAACGGCTCCGCACACTCAATCACGGCCACCGGGCTGAAATACGATTACTCAAAAATCACCGTCCTGGCCTCGCGCAGGCTGCCCGCCAAGGACACGAACCCGATCCAGCTCTATGAATGGGTCGAAAAGTTTGTCCAGTACGTCCGGGCCACCTACTGCCGGGGTTCGCGGATTATCCAGGCGCTCTACGCCGACAGCGCCGAGCAGACGCTCAAGAACGGCTTGAAAGACCGGCTCGACTTCCCGGTCAAGGATTCCCTCAAGCGGGAGATCGTGGACCGTATCCGCACGACCACGGCGCTTATGAGTTCCGGGCGGTTCTTCATCGTGCTGGACGATTGCGAGACCCTGGACGCGGCACTGCAAACCGCCGTCTGGAATGAGAAGAAGCTCGACCACGACGAACGGCTTGACAACGGCACGAGCGACATCGACTCCCTCGACAGCTTCGAGTACAGCTTCGAGAAGGATCTCAAGAAATACGCGAGGAGCGTTGCATAATGTTTTTTGACCGACTGATTCAAACATTGGGGAGGCTATTCGGAATGTACACACAACGGACAGCGGCAGAGGATTGCCGGAGCACGGCAATCTCCGACCGCATGGCAAATGCGATCACGGCCTGGTATCGGCTGCTGTATGGTGAGGACGTGCACGATGGTTACCCCGCCAGCAAGACCCGCGCGGCGATCTTCATCACCAACTTTGCGGCCACCCTTGCCACCGAGGAGCTGGAGATCAACACCGGCACGGGTGCCCGAGCCGATTATGTGAAACAGCAGGTCACCCGCTACGTCCTGCCGGAGCTGCACAACAACGTTCAGACGGCGGCCGCAGGCGGTGAGGTCGTGCTGAAACCGTTTATCCATAATAGCCGGATTCTCTGCGATGCCGTTACTGCCGACCGCTTCTACCCGACGCGGATCAATGCCGCCAAAGAGGTGGAGGCCTGCTATTTTACCGACTTTGCCACCTATAACGGCAAAGATGTCGTCCGCGTGGAGTTCCACGATATGCGGGCCGACGGCTACTACATCCACAACGAGGCCTACTACGATGACCGCGGCACGATGAAGGGCAATTTCAACTACCACCTGATCCCAGAGTGGGCCGACCTGGAGGAGGACACGAAGATTGAAGGTCTCGACCGCCCACTGTTCGCCATACTGAAAATGCCCATGGCAAACACCGTAGACAATACCTCGCGGCTCCCGGTCTCTATGTACGCAAACTCGATGGAGGCTTTCGAGGAGCTGGATCGGATCTACACCGAGTTCCTGTACGAGATTCACACCGGCAAGCGCAAGCGGATTGTCTCGCCCGATGCGCTATCGGCCACATTGCCGGGTTCGCCCAATTTCCGCCCGGTGCCATACACCGACTTGACGACCGACCTCTATCTCATCCTCGACACCGGCGAGGGCGGGCAGCCCTTTGACGACTACACGCCGGAGATCCGCGTCGAGGCCTACCAGAAAGCCATCGATGTGCAGCTGCGCCTTATTGAGCGGCAGTGCGGCTTTACCGAGGGTACGTTCACACTCGACGTTAAGACCGGCAAGATGACGGCGACCCAGGTCACGAGCGACGACCGGGACACCTACTCCACGATCAAGGCGATTCAAGACCGCGGCCTCAAGCAGGGGCTGGAAGATGTAATCTACATCTACAACGTCTACGCCACCCTGGGCGACCTGGCACCGGCTGGCGAGGTTGACCCGTCGGTCTCATTCGGCGATTCAGTGTTCGAGGATACCGGGACGGAGTTCGGGCGGCGCAAGCAGCTTGTCGATGGTGGTTATTTAAAACCGGAAAAGCTCATTGCATGGTATTTCGGGTGCAGCGATGAAGAAGCCGCCGAATATATGCCGAAGCCGGAGGCCGGGATCACGTTCGGGATGGAGGAGTAAACCATGCTAACGCCGGAGCAGCTGGCACAGATTGCCGACACCGCGACCGTGCGCAAGCTCTACGACCAGCTTCAGGAGGACATCATCGCCGACATGGCCCGCCGGATCTCCGAGATGGACTTCGCCAGCTACACCACCATGTGGGAGCTGCAGCGGCTTGAAGCCATCAACGCCGAGCGTGACTACATCGTGCAGCGGCTTGCCGAGACCACCGGGAAAAGCAAGAAAGAGATCATCGCCATTCTGAACACAGGCTGCTCGACCGCACTCTCCTCCGATGACAAGGTCTACCGCCTTGCCGGGTACAATCCGCTCCCTCTGGCGCAGAATCCGGCGCTGCAGGCGTTGATCTGGGCCGGTTACAGCAAGACCCTCGGCACCTTCGAGAACCTGACACGCACGACCGCCAACACGGCGACGCGCCAGTTCGAGGCGGCGCTCGACCGCGCCTATATGCAGGTCACATCCGGCGGCATGAGCTACCAGCAGGCCGTAAAGGGGGCCGTTCTGGATCTGGCAAAGAAAGGCCTTGCTGTGGTGCAGTACGGCTCCGGGCACACAGACTATATGGACGTAGCTGTCCGCCGGGCCGTTTTGACAGGCGTGAATCAGACCGCGCTCAAAATCCAGGACGCGCGGGCCGATGAGTTCGAGTGCGACCTTGTCGAGGTGTCGGCCCACTATGGTGCCCGCCCCACACATGCCGAATGGCAGGGGCAGATTTATTCCCGTTCCGGCAAGAACCGCAAGTACAAGAATTTCTACGATGTCACCGGTTACGGTACGGGCGACGGCCTGGGCGGCTGGAACTGCCGCCACTCGTTCGCACCCTTCTTTGAGGGAATCTCGGTGCCGAACTACTCTGCCGAGGATCTGAAAGAGATCAACTCCAAAACCGTAGAGTACAACGGCCAGCGCATGAGCCTGTACGATGCCTCCCAAAAGCAGCGGGCCAATGAGCGAGAGATCCGCGCCCTAAAGCGGGAGCAGGCCGGACTGGAAGGAGCCGGACAGGATGCCTCGGAGGTCAAGGCCAAGATTCGGGAGGTACAGGCCCGGCAGCGCGACCTCTGCCAGCAAACGGGTCTGCGGCGGGACTATTTCCGCGAGCGTGGCGGCAAGCAGAACCAGCAGCGCAGCCCGAATCCCACACCAAATGCGACAAAATCCGTCTTGTTCCCGGGCTCACCCCGTGGTACAATAAATACGAACGGACGACAAGCCCTGACCGGCGACCCGATCACCGACAACCTCGGCGCGGTAAAGAAGGCACCGTTTGCTCCTGGCCCTGCTGCCAAGGGGACAAACCCGAACTTTGCACCGGGAACACCGTATTGCTACAATTGCCAGAGGTGCGCACCTGTGTATGAGCTGCGCCGCCGGGGGTATGATGTACAGGCGAAAGCCGCGCCTCAAAATCGCGCCTCTGATGTTGCTGCATACGGCACAGAATGTTTCACGGACAAAGCCGGAAAGCCTGTATCGTTCGACTGGTCGAATAGGCTCACGCGTTCCGAACTCGAAAGCACACTTGCTCTTGCCCCAAATGGTGCGCGGTACATGATCTATGTCAAATGGGACAATCGTCACGCGCACGTTTACAATGCCGAGAAGCTGCTGAATATGACACTCTACATTGATGCGCAGAACCCTGACGCAAAAGCTATGAAATACTTATCGCAGGGAATAAACGGCGAGTTCGCAATCATTCGTACAGACGACAAACTCATAACAACGGATAGCCGAATTCTATCGGCCATAATGGAGGCTACACCATGACGCGAAATGAAGCACAGGCCATCATCGACGAGTATCTTGCAAAAACTGACTTGCCGGACCCGGCACAATACACACATGAGGATTCCTCCTGCTTTTACTTCTACTCTGGCAACTATGGTTTCGGTGTTGTAAAAGAAAACGGATATGTTGCCCCTCTCCCGCAGTAAACCCGCCAGTAGAAGCCCCCCTATAATATGCTACGCTATGAGCAGACCTGAAAAGGCCTGCTCTTTTTTATTACTTCCTCCACCCTCGGGAGGTTTAAATCAGAGGGGCGGCACACCGGGGAGAGGCCCCGGATCTACAAGCTAAATCGATGCCAGCAAAAGGAGACCCACTATGGCCGACTATTCGTTTTTGAAACCCCTGTTCGGTGCCGACGGATCTACCGCCTTGAACTTTGACCAGTTCTCGGCCGCGCTCGATGCGCAGAAAGAGATCAAGGTCGGCAACCTGGCCGACGGCTCGTATGTTGCCAAGGGCAAGTTCGATGCCCTGGTCACCGAGCGCGACACGCTGAAAAGCAGCAAGGAAGAAGCCGACAAGAAGCTTGCCGGATACGACCCCGAGTGGAAGACCAAAGCAGACGCTGCCCAGGCCGAAGCGGATGCCAAGGTCAACGCAATTCTCCTGAAAAATGCAGCCATGGGCGCCCTCAAGGACGCTGGCTGCAAAGATCCCGATCTCGCCTTTATGGCGCTTGATGCCTCCAAGCTCAAGCTCGACGGCGAGAATGTCATCGGCCTGAACGATCAGATCGAGGCTTCCAAAAAGGCGCACCCGTCCCTCTACGACGTCGAGAAGGACGGCAAGCAGACCCAGCAGCGCGGCAGTTTCCGCGTGACGACCGGCTCTACTGGCAAAGCGCAACCGACCGGCAGCGATCAGGAAGACCTCGATAGGATCTACGCCAACAACCCGTTCTACAAGAAAAATCACTAAGGAGAGACAATCTATGGGCGTTCTCATTAACGAACAGAACGTAGACGAGCGCTACTCCAACATTTTGGAGCCGAACCTGTTCTACGATTCCATCTTTGTCCCCGGTGTCACCTGTACCGATCAGTATCAGGAAGGTCCCGCGGGCGGCATCTATGTTCACAAGCTGAAAACCTCCGCCGTCACCCCCGGCAAGCCCGGTCGCGACTTCACCGACGAGGAGACCAGCGACGATCTGATCCAGATCCTGCTGAACAACAACTTCCAGAAATCCAAGAAGATCTACAACGTGCAGGCAGCACAGGTCGGCATCGCGCTGGGCAACGAGAACCTGTCCCTCGCCATCCAGGAGTGCAGCGAGGGCCGCCAGATCTCCGGCATTGCCTGCCTCATCAACGAGGGCACTGCCGCCACCGCGACCGCCGCCGTTGATAACCCGAAAGCCGATGCGGTCGATACCCGCGCCGAGCTGGTCAAGGCCAAGGGCGCAGCCAACGTTGTGCTGTGCTCCCCGGACTATTACGCGAAGATCCTCAAGATCGCCGGTTCCGAGTTCACCCCGAACACCAACGAGCAGATTACCCTGACCGGCCGCGTGGGTCAGTGGTTGGGCATGACCTTCATCGAGTGCGCCGCACTGGCCGAGGCCAAGGGCACCTACTACGACTACACCGGCACCCTCAAGACCGTGGACTTCTCCAAAGTTGACTACATCATGTACAACTTCAAGGCTCTGTCCATCATCGACAGCTTCGAGGCTGCCCGCCTGCGCGATGCCGAGAACTTCGTCGGCACCAAGGCGCAGGTCGAGATGAACACCGGCTACCGCGTCACCAATAAGGCGCTGGTTCGCGTCCGCAAGCACACCGCCTGATCCCGGAGGTGATCTCTATGTACAGCACCTACGACCAGTACCAGGAACAGGGCGGCCCCCTGAACGAGGCGCGTTACCGGGTTCTCGCGGAGAAAGCCGCGAGCATCATCGACTATAGAACGCTCCATCGTGCAGGCTCCGCACCGGCTGAAATGCAGCCTTGCCTGGGCCTCGCAGAGTGCGAGCTGGTAGAGATCCTTGACCGCTACGAAAAGGCCGCAGGCGGCCTTGCAAGCGAGAATATCGACGGGTATTCCTACACCGTCAAGGCAGACCCCACCGGAGCACAAAGCCGCGCAATCGACGATGTGCTCCGCCGGTATCTGTTCCGCCCAGACCTGGGCGTGAATCTGTTGTGCAGGGGGCTGGACGCATGACGACCAATACCGACGCCACGATCTACAACATCGGGCAGGCACAGGACGGCAGCGTCCGTGCTTTCCGGCATTATCTGCCCACTGTTCACTGGTACGGCAGGCCTGCAGCACAGGCGGACGGCTCCGGCACAGCCCGGGGCGGCGCCTACTCTGTGCGGATTCCCAACCCTGTCGGTTACGTTCCCCCGCGAGTTTGGCAGGGACTCTCCGATGCGGAACGCCTCTCGCACTGGACCGTACAGCCGGACGACCTGATTGTCAAAGGCCGTGCCGACACAACGATCTCGGACGAGGACGGCCATCATCTTGAGGAGCTACCGCAGCTCTACGACGAGGTCTGCAAGGTGCGCTTTGCCCACGACAACAGAGGGACGAACGTGCCTCACCTCTATGTAGGGGGTATCTGATGGCAGCACCTACCGTAAATGCCGCACCGAATACCACGATTACGGCCAAGGCCAACGGTGTAAGCGTCAAGGCGACGCTACAATTCAACCCATCCATGCCAAAGCAGCGCACGGCACAGCTCCAACGCGCACAGGCCATGCTCGACAGCGAGGTCATGCGTGTGATGGAGCCTTATATGACGCTTGACACCGGCATGATGATCGCCAGCATGCAGACGGCCACGCACCCCGGCTCCGGCGAGATCATCGTCAACACGCCCTACGCGGCTAAGGTCAACTATGTGACCGGCATCATGGGCAAGAACGGCCCCAACCGCGGGCGGCGGTTCTTTGACCGCATGAAGGCGGACAAGCTGGCCTACTTAAAGGCGTTCGTCGCCAAAGCGTTAGGAGCGAGAGTCAAATGATCGAGGCTGTAAGAGACTATTTTCTGTCCTGCCCTGCCATCAAGCGCCGGGCAAAGATTTTCGGCATCAACAACCTCGGCCCGGATGCCATGGACTACACTGTCGAGAGCGTGCCCGGGACGCCAATCATCAAGCGCTACACGAACGGCTCTGCAATCCGTGCAAAGCAGTTCGTTATTGCGTCCCGTGAGCTTCATTCTGTGGATTCCAAGACCCAGGCCCGCAACGTTGAAACCTTCGACGCCGTGTGTGCCTGGGTGGAGGAACAGAACGCCGCGGCCAATTATCCGAATATCAGCGAGGGGCACCCCCTCGAGGTCATCGTCAACTCGTCCGCCTATCTGATGAGCGTTGACGGTAAGACCGCACGATACCAAATTCAAGTACAACTCAACTATTACACGGAGGGATCTAAATGAAACAGGTTATCCGTCACATGATCGCGGACTATCTCAAGCCCGCTGACGGTGACTCCTTCGTTTTGATGGGCACGGGCTTCAACACGCTGGATGAAAGCCCGAACGCCCAGACCGACGAGAAGACCTACATCAACCAGGCCTCCAGCTCCACATCGATCAAAGGCTACAAGCCGGAGTTCGCCTACGACACCGACTTCATCGAGGATGAGGCCGCGATCACCGACCTGTACACAATCGGCCGCAACCGCCTGACCGGCGAGGATGCGCAGCGTGAATACGTCCGAGTGGAGCTGTTCAAGCCCAAGGACACCAAGGGCTACCCGGCCCGGAAATTCACCGTTTCCGTTGAGGTTGCCGACCTGGCGACCGGCGACGGCGGCGAAGTGACCAACGTCAACGGTACGCTGCACCAAATTGGTGATTTTGTCGAGGGCTTCTTCGACACCGAGAAAAAGACCTTCACCGCTGCTACGGCGGGTTGATCTGCAGGAGGACACAATGCTCGTAAATCTGAACGCCGTCGAACTGGATTTCGACTTCTACGATGCCGACCAGGGGCCTGCTTATGTGGAAGGCTCTGAAAAGATCGTCAAAATCTGCACGGAGATGGATGGGAAAAAATCCGTCGAGGACATTCGCGCCGGTTATACGGCAGCCGCCAACGCAACCGCCGAGATGCTGGACGCCATGTTCGGTGCAGGGACCGGTGAGAAGGTCATGCAGGGCAAAAAGAGCATCAAACTCTGTGTTGACATCCTCTGCGCACTGCGCGAATCCGTCGAGAAGCAGGCCGCCGCATTGGCTGCCATGCAGGCCAAGTACACCCCGAACCGCATGACCCGCAGGAGTTCCAAGTCGTGAACCTGATTCTCGATGATCTGCCGGACACGCTGGACGGTGTTGAGATTCAAACGGATTTCCGTTACTGGATTCTGTTTGAGCAGCTTATGCTCGACGAGGATTTATCCCCCATGCAAAAGGGCATCAACGCTCTGAACCTGATTTATAAAGGGGCGCCAACTGCCACGCCAGGCACCGCGTTGGCGTCCCTTTTATGGTTTTTCAGATGCGGCAAGGACGAAGATCGGCGGGTCCGCAGGTCTGCCCGAAATGGTGCACGGCAGCGTCGGCTGTACGACTACGACCAGGACGCCGAGCGGATTTTCGCCTCGTTCTGGGCGGTTTACGGCCTGGATCTGAACGCGGTGCCTCACCTGCATTGGTGGAAGTTCCGCGCTATGTTCGATGCACTCCCGGATGACTCCGCAATTATGCGGGCCATCTACTGGCGGAGTGTGGATACGAGCAAACTCAAGGGAGAAGAAAAGAAAAACGCTGACAAGAAGAAAAAATACTACGCGCTGCGGGATTCCCGCGCGGAGCTGCAAGGCGAAGCTGTCGCTGCGGCTCTGATGCGTGGGGAGGACCCGGCCGCTCTCTTGAAAGCGAAGTGATCCCAGAATGGCAGACGGTACTCTGCTGTTTGATACCTCTATCAGCGCCGACGGCTTCAATGCCGACATAGGCAAACTCGGAAAGGCTGCCGCAAAAGGAATCACGGCAGCCGTAGGCGCTGCAACCGCAGCCGTCGGGGCCTTTGGCGCTTATGCTGTAAAATCCGGCGCAGAGTTTGACACGGCCATGAGCCAGGTCGCCGCCTCGATGGGAAAGACCGTGGACCAGATCCCGGAGATTTCCGCGAAGGCGAAAGAACTCGGTGCGACCACGAAATTCACCTCTACCGAAGCGGCAGAGGGTTTCAACATCCTGGCCATGGCAGGCCAGAGCGTAGAGCAGCAGCTCGACACGATCGGCCCTGTGCTGGACCTGGCCTCGGCTGGTGCCATGGATATGGCAGACGCCGCGACCTATGTCACCGGCGCTCTGTCCGGCTTCTCCGCTCCGGCAAGCGAGGCCACCCACTACGCAAACCTGTTCGCCAAGGGTGCCACCCTTGCGAACACCTCGGTCGCCGGTCTGGGCGAGGCGGTGAGTGATTCCGCCGCTTCCTCCTCCAAGTATGGGCAGAGCGTGGATTCTTCCACCCTTGCACTGCTGCGCCTGGCAAAGGCCAACATCACAGGCAGTGAAGCCGCCACCGCGTACAACCGCCTGATGGTGGACCTGTACACTGCTTCCGGCGACGCAAAGAAGCAGCTCGATGCATTGGGCGTATCCTGCTACGATCAATCCGGCAAGGCCCGCGATCTGAACGACGTTGTAAACGAGCTCGGCGCGGCCATGTCCGGCATGAGCGACGAGCAGCGCGCCGCCGCAGAGAACACGATCTTCTCGATGTATGGCATGTCAGCCTTTGACAACATGCTCAAGGCTGACACCGACACCTGCAACGAATGGGCCGATGCCCTCGCCGGTGCAGACGATGAGTTCGACGGGCTGGGTTCTGCTGCTGGTCAGGCGCAGACACAGCTCGACAACCTGCAAGGTGACCTTACCCTGTTGTCCTCTGCCTTCGATGGCCTGGCGCAATCGGTCTATGCCGGTGCGCAGGGCAGCCTCCGCGAGTTTGTTCAGCTCGGCACGGATTGCATCACCCAAATGCAAGAGGGCTTCGAGTCCGGCGGCGTAGATGGCCTTATGGACGCGCTGGGTTCCTGCCTGGCACAGATAGTCGGCCGTGTGGCCGAACTTGCCCCTACGGCAGTACAACTCGCTGTCGGCATCTTGCAAGCTCTTGTGGAGGGCCTCGGAGCCAATGCCGGAGTAATTCTCCAGGCGGCAATCTCAATCGTCCAGACGCTCGCGCAGGGGCTTCTCAGCCTCGGCTCATATCTGTTCAATTCCGGGCTGTCTCTGATTAGTCAGCTCGCGCAGGGTGCCGGGTCGGCGATCCCTCAGTTTATTGCGACCGTGCTGCCGCAGATCTTGCAGTTCACCGACAATCTCCGCGCCAACTTTGGGCAGTTCGTAGATGCTGGCATCGACCTGCTGCTCTCGATCACCGATGGAATTGTATCGTCAATTCCTACTCTGCTTGAGAATATCCCGCAGATCGTCACCAACATTGCCGGGCTCATCAACGACAATGCGCCTAAGCTGCTTGTCGCCGGTGCGCAGATCATCATCAAGCTGCTGGCCGGTATCATCCAGAATGTCCCGAACCTGATTGCAGCACTGCCGCAAATCATTCAGGCCATTGTCGCGGTCTTCAAGGCCTTCAACTGGCTTGAGATCGGTACAAACATCATCCGCGGTATTATCTCCGGCATAAAGTCGGCCATCGGCGGCCTCGTCGAAGCTGCTGCCAGCGCCGCAAAGGCAGCCTTCAACGCTGCCAAGAACGCACTCGGTATTCACTCCCCCTCGAAGAAATTCGCCTGGATTGGTGAAATGTCGATCGCAGGTTGGGAAAAGGGCTGGGATGACAGCTACGGCGAGTTCCTGTCCAACTGCAACGATGATATGGATACCTTTGTAGCAGACGCACAGAACACGATCGGCGGCTTCAATATTGGAGCCGGGAACAATTCTGCAACCGGCCGCCTCGGCGCTGCACCCGGTGGCGGAGCTGTGGTCGTATACCAGGAAAACACCATCAACACCCACGACAGCTACACGCCGTCGGAGGTAACCCGGAAACTTGAGGACCTGACCGATCGGTTAGGTTGGAGGCTTCACTGATGGACAAGAAAACCAAGATCACCTATAAGAGCGACCTCGGCGAGATTCTGTTCGCTGTCTCGTCACCATTCTGGGTGAGCAAAATCAAAGGTGCCTCTGGCCTGCCCGTAGACGTTGCTACTTCTGCCGGGTATAAGCAGCAGGGCGCATCTGTTTCGAGCCAGACCGTGAAAGAACGCACCATCACGATCAACGGCTCCATCCTGCGATCTGTTGCCGTAAATCGCCGGAAGATGCTCGACGTCATGGCACCCTTGCACAAGGGCACACTGACCGTTGAGCAGAACGGCGAAAGCTGGTATCTCGAAGTCTACCCGACGCAAGCGCCCGATTTTGACGACGGCGAGGGCGCCCAGGGCTTCCAGTTCTCAGCTGTTGCTCCTTTCCCATACTGGCGGACCACTGCCACTGCGCGAACGATGATAGGCGGCCTGCAGGCTCTGTTCAAGACGCCGTTCTACACCGGCGGCACCTGGTACATCTCCAAATATGCGGACACTTACCTTACAAATGTAAAGAACACCGGCAACGTCAAAATCCCAATCAAGGCCGTGTTCCAGGCTGTGACCGACGTTGTCGAGCCGGAACTGTACCACGTCGGGGATCGTGTCTACATAAAGATTCTTGGCACACTGTATGCCGGGCAGACAATCACCGTCAACACAGCTTACGGGCAGCGCGGGGCGATGCTCACCGATAAGGACAGCACAACGTCCGATGCCTTCCATCGTCTTGAAATCGATTCAGACCTTGAACTCGGCCTCAATCCAGGTGACAACATACTCCGCTATACAGCACAGAGTAACCGCGAAGGTCTCCGCCTGTATGTGATAGCAGAGGAGGGCATCGTCAATGGCCTTTGAGATCTGGAAGGATGGTGTCCGCACCGGCCTGCTGGAAGGCTACGATTCGATTCAGTGGCTTACATACTCCCGCGATTATGGCGAGTTCCAAATCACCGCCTCTAATCCGACCGTAGCTGCACTGCTTGGGCAGGGCACAACGATCCTCAACACGGATACGATGGAACTCGGCTCTGTGGAATACGTCAAACCACAGGTTGACGCCTCCGGCTGCCTGTCTGTTGAGGCCCGCGGCTACAATTCCATAGCTATGCTGGATCGCCGTGTCGTTATGGGTACGGTTACCATCTCCAACATTGAGGACGCCATGATTAAGCTCTACACAGACAATCAGCGCGGCCTCTCCCTGCTACCGCCGGAGTCCAACGGTTACGACGAGACAGCAGATTCGCAAATCACCTGGAACTCAATCCTCGATGCGTGGAAAAAGCTCGCCGAGCTTGCAAAGTTCGGTTTCGGCTCTGTTTTTGACCGCCTTGCCGGAACGAACACTCTACGGATCTATAAAGGCGTGGACCGCTCCGATGACCGCAGCGCCAACTATTCCGGCGTGTTCGGCGACCGGGCAGGCAACTTGACCGAGATCAGCCTCGCCCGCGACGCCAGCAAATACAAGAACGTGGCGATCGTCGGCGGAGTTTGCGAAGGCGCAAACCGCGTCGTCCGAATCGTTGGCTCCGCCTCTGGCGATGACCGTCGTGAGCTGTGGGTTGACGCCAAGGATCTGCAAAAGACCTACCAGATTGCCACACCCACCGGCAAGTACGATTCGCAGGGCAACCCAGAGTACAACTACACAGAGGCCACCTACACGGAGGAGGAGTATGCCGCTGCACTGGATCAGCGCGGCGTTGAAAAGCTACTCGACTGCCTCAACACACAAAGCGTCTCTTGTACTGTCATTGATGGCCCTATGCGCTTTGGGGTGAACTACAACCTCGAAGATCGCGTCCCGGTCGTCTGCAAAGACTTCCTTGGACTCCGCATGAGTGCCCGCGTCTCCGGCGTCAAGCTCGTGTACGAGGACAATGCGCGAAAAGTTTACCCCATTTTATCCGACTTTGAACAGTTAAGGAGTTGAAATACCAATGCTTTGCTATCCCCTCGACAACACAGGGTACGAGGCGGAGGGGCTGGGCCTCGAACATGTGACCAGGACGCGCGGCGTCTACTCTGCCGACGGCAATCTAAGCGTAAGCACCGGCGGCGGGATGAATGTCACCGTATCACCCGGCGTCTGCTTTTTGAAGATGGGGCCTTATTGGGGCGTTACCTGCCTCCAAAAAGACAGCCTCTCGCTGCCGATTCAGACCGCTGACGGCACACTTTCTCGCAAAGACGCCGTCGTTGCCCGGATCGACAAGGTTGCCAACATTGCCGAGATCGTCGTCAAGGCAGGCACCCCGGCAAGCTCTCCCGCCCTGCCCGCAATCGTCCGTGACAATGACTACGATGAGATCTACCTCGCATCTGTCACGGTTGGTGCCGGTGTTGTGGAAATCACGGCCGACGCCATCTCTGATCTACGCCTGGACGAATCTGTCTGCGGCCTGATGGCAGACACTGCCGCCAAAATTCCGACGGACGTTTACGATGCACAGATCAAAGCGTTCCTCAAGAGAGTAGAGTCCGAGCTGAATCAGCTCAATTCCGGCACCGCTTCCATGATGCGAGCGACCTATGACCCGCAGGGGCGGCAGACCGATATTTTTAAGGCGATCGACAAGGTCTCCAACATCTACTATGCCACGCTGACGCTGGGCAGGTGGACGGCTTGCAGCAGCGCCGACCAGGCCAAAGGCCTGCTGTACCAGCAGACGGCTACGCTGACCTGCGCAAACAGCCATGCGCCGGTGGTGACCGCTGCCAGCGAGTTTTTGTCCGGCATCGGCTACGACAAGACCGAGGTGCCCGCTACCGATGATGTGCTGGATGAAGTGCAGGACATCATCAACGACGGTGTGACGGTCACGGCGTACAATTCGGTGCTGGTTAAGGTAAAAGAAAAGCCCACCGCCGAGATCCGGGCGCGGTGGGTCATTCAAAGTTGATGGAGGTGAGCATATGGGAATTGCACCAAGAATAGCAGGCGGAGCAGGAAAGTTGCAGCTGCTTGATACGTATACCGCCCACAGTAGCCAGCCGTATACGTATACTTTCGCTGAAGATCTTTCGGTTAGTTTGATCGCAATTACGTTAACCCGAGATAATATCATCCCTGGAATTAAGGGAGATGTCACGTTAAATGGCACAGCTCTTGAAAGAATTGGCGAAGTATCTAATAAGGATAATTATGCCGCTGTTCATACTTATGCCTATAAATGTAATGGGGCAAAAACTGGAAATGTGCTTACCGTGCCTCACGATAGTGGGAATGCTACAAATATTACCATCATGTTCTTTGGTAAGGCCAAAATTACTACACCTGCAATTAGTGTCCCAACCGGGTATAAGTATGCCTTTCTCCCGTATATAGAAAAGCTTCGGAACGAACTTGCTTTTAGCTCTGCTAACAGTGCCACGACGTTGGAGTATGTGTTTTCCACCGGCGATGGCTTTACATTGAACGGACCTTGTATGAAGATGACGGTTCCGATTGTATCGCAGAGCTGGAGCTGTCTTTACCAAAAAATCGATTTTACAAACATCAATAAGATCTTTGTTTCCCTTGTTCAATCTGGATACCAATTCAAAGCTGGTATTTCTTCTACAGTTCCGGTTGCGACTTCAAGCGGATACCCTTCATTTAACAAAGAAATTTCTGCAAATACGTGGGTTGATGTAAGCAGTCTCACGGGAGAACAATACATCGGGCTTTGTCAGGCGGGCACAACCGGAAACAATAGGCAGGGTATTATCCAGCTATACGGCATTTATTATATGTAAAGGAGACCGCCATGAAAGTCTACGATGAAATCACCAACGAGGAACTGACCTCTCCCGACCTGTCCGCCGGTTATCTCTACACCGCCCGGCGCGTTGCCGAGCATGTGCCGGAAAGCCGGGAAGTGATGCAGGGCACAGTCACCGAGGATAACCCGGAGGGCCTTGCGCACATTATCTCCGGCTACGACAAGTACGAGGACTGCCAGATGTACCACCGCTACACCGTGGCCGAACTGGCCGAGCGGCAGCAGGCGGAGATCGAGGCGAGCACCATCGTGCTGGACGATGCCACCAAACTCTCCCTGATGCTGGCCGAGATCCCCACCGAGGCCAAGCCCACCACGCCCCCGAAACTGGGCTACAAGTGGGTGCCGACCTACAGCGGCACGGCGGGGTTTGCCTGGGAATTGAAAGAGGACCCCAACGCCTACGGCACCCACGACCGCCCGCTGTACTGGGTAGACGGCATGACCGTCTGCACCGGGTACTACTACACCGACGGCGACAAGCTGTACGTGGCCCTGCAGGACGGCGCGGCCCCGGCGCTGACCGATACAGAGTGGTTCGAGGTGGTGTGATATGTATCGCGGTACGACCCCGACCTTTACCTTTACGCTGCCCATCGAGTGCGAGACCATCTCCAGGCTGTCGGTGGCGTTCAAGCAGGGCGGCAAGCTGCTGTTTGAGCGCTGCCTTGCTGACGTGACAATGTCTGGCAAGGTGCTTTCCTGCACCCTGACCGAGGACGAGACCCTGCAGCTGCGCGGAGACACCGAGCTGCAAATTCAGCTGCGGGTGGGCGTGGGCTCTGCCCGGATGGCTTCACAGGTGTTCCGTGTGCCGGTCGACCAGATCCTGAAAGACGGTGCGCTATGACGTTGGACGTACAGTTTGGGGCGCCCTCCGCCTTTGTGGTGGAGTTTGGCACCGATGCCGATCTGGCCGCCGACCTGG
>OLOR01000531.1_pt1 | contig 40469 bp, 29 predicted proteins | sample 1672521 | NCBI WGS metagenome assembly OLOR01 (sample SAMEA3136695, study PRJEB25190) | human gut metagenome | biome: human gut; feature: human-associated habitat; material: faeces | place: Austria | collected 2013
CGCGAGCTGGGTTCAGAACGTCGTGAGACAGTTCGGTCCCTATCTGTCGTGGGCGTAGGATATTTGAAGGGCGCTGTTCCTAGTACGAGAGGACCGGAATGGACGCACCGCTGGTGTATCGGTTGTCATGCCAATGGCACGGCCGAGCAGCTATGTGCGGATCGGATAAACGCTGAAAGCATCTAAGCGTGAAGCCGTCTCCAAGATAAGATATCCCACTGTTTACAGTTAAGACCCCTTGTAGACTACGAGGTTGATAGGTTGGATGTGTAAGTACAGCGATGTATTTAGCTAGCCAATACTAATAGGTCGAGGGCTTGACCTTGATAAGTAAGTATTATGTGTCAAGTATGTTAATTCTTCCATAAATCAATATCTGTATTTAGTTTTCAGGGTATATATTTAATATCCTACGAGCTATGCACCATTAGCTCAGTTGGTAGAGCACCTGACTCTTAATCAGGGTGTCCACGGTTCGAGCCCGTGATGGTGTACCATCAATGGCCCGTTGGTCAAGCGGTTAAGACATCGCCCTCTCACGGCGAAAACAGGAGTTCGATTCTCCTACGGGTCACCACATTGACCTATAGGTTCATTTTTTAAAAATCAGTAGTGCTTTTACATTACTGCATAGTCGGTGTTGATTACTTTGAGGGTCCACCCGTTCCCATCCCGAACACGGTAGTTAAGCTCAAACGTGCCGAAAATACTCGGAGGGCAGCCTCCCGGAAAAATAGGTAATGCCGACATTTATAAACCACTTACTTTATGTAGGTGGTTTTCTTTTTATAATTTTTTTATTTCCGGTCGGACCGCAGGGTGGTACCCAAAATATCATTCGCATATAAATACGCTCTTATATTTTGACCACTACTAAGTTCTTTTTGCTCCTTTTATCTGCCACCGGCAGCAGTCGCAAACGAACCTCGGAAAAATAGGTAATGCCGACACTTATAAACCACTTACTTTATGTAGATGGTTTTTATTTTTTGGTTGATATTGATTTAATAATATGATACTATTAAATTGTTGGAGGCGAAATTCTATGAAAAAAATTACTGCAATCATATTATCAATATTTATTTTATTAGGTATTTATTATCCTTGTAATATTTTAGCTGCATCAATGCCAACAACAACAATTACATCGGTAAAGGCACAAAGCAAAGCATTTACAGTTAAATGGAAGAAAAAATCGAATATTACAGGATACCAAATTCAATATTCAACGAATAGTAAATTTAAAAAGGGAAACAAATCAATAAAAATAAAGAGTGCTAAAACGGTATCAAAAAAGATAACCAAGCTTAAAGTAGCAAAAAAATACTATGTTCGGATAAGAACATATAAAGGAAAAAAATATTCAAAATGGTCTAAAGTAAAGAGTATAAAAACTACGAAAGAATCAAAATGTAACAAAGATAATATCCAAAAAGAAACCCATTGCACAGACAATAACAATCATAGTACGAGCTGTGGCAATATTGGAAAGTGGTTTAACACTAAGGATGAGATTGAAGAATATAGAAACAATATATCAAACAAGTATTGCCAACAATATGAAAACGGAGAAATAACTTGGGAAGAATATATGAAGAAATCTCCATACGGATATGAGTGCTGGTCTTGTGGTTATTGTGGCAAATGGACAGGTAGTTTTAAATATAGATAATAATTAGGAGAAAACTAATGAAAAAATTTTTAACAATAGTAATGACAGTAATAATATTAGTAGCAGCAATAACATCTTCTACAGTTACTTTTGCTGCATCAATACCAACAACGACAATTACATCAGTAAAGGCACAAAGCAAAGCATTTACTGTTAAATGGAAGAAAAAATCAGGTATTACAGGATACCAAATTCAGTATTCTACTAACAGTAAATTTAAAAAGGGAAACAAATCAATAAAAATTAAAAATGCTAAAACAGTATCAAAAAAGATAACTAAACTAAAGGTAGCAAAAAAATACTATGTTCGGATAAGAACATATAAAGGAAAAAAATATTCAAAATGGTCTAAAGTAAAGAGTATAAAAACTCCGAAAGAGTCAAAATGTGCCAAAGATAATATCCAAAAAGAAAAACATTGTACAAACAATAACAATCATAGTATAAGTTGCGGTAATATGGAAAAGTGGTTTAGCAGCAAGGATGAAGTTGACGATTACTGGGTACAAGTAGATAATGACTACTATAAGCAATACAAGGATGGAATAATTACATTTAAGGAATATGGAGAAAAATCTCCTTGTGGTTACGAATGTTGGTCTTGTAGTTATTGTGGCAAATGGACAGGTAATTTTAAATATAATTAAAATTATGACATTAAATGAAGAAATATACAAAACTGTTATGAAAATACCGTATGGCAAGGTTGCAACTTACGGGCAAATTGCAACGATTTGCGGTAATCCTTATTATGCAAGGGCAGTCGGTAATGCGCTGCATAAAAATCCAAACCCTCAAAAAATACCTTGCTATCGTGTTGTAAACAGTAAAGGCAAGCTGACAGAAAATTTCGCCTTTGGAGGTTTGAAGGTGCAGTCGGATTTGCTTATAAGCGAGGGTATCGAAGTAATTGACGGCAGAGTTAATTTAGAAAAATATCAATGGCGTGGCTAAAATATTAGATTATAATTTTAAATCGTTGATTATAATATTATTTTTATCGCTACATTGTGATACATTATAAATAAACAGAAATGACGATTACTATTACACAAAAATTAAAATGGCTAATGAAATTTTAAACGCAGAAAGCGTTGTAAGGAAATTAAGGAGCAATTCTTAAAACAATATGGATATTTTAACTTTTTTAAATGAAAACATTACAACTAAAACTCCGCTTAGTGAAATTTTAGATGTATTTTGCAAAATGTGTGAAGTTGAATTGCCCAAATCACAATTGCTTTTTGAAACAGGTGTGTTTTCGTTCACTTTCGATGAGCAATATTATTTTTCGCTTGTAAGGCAGTATGAGGCGGAGAATGATGGATACAACCAAATTCATATTGATGTTATTTACCCGCCTACAAATCGAATCAGTGACCTTTCACGCACCGATTGGATAGAAAATGTTGATGAATTTAAGCAAGCAGTGCTTTTATCTAATGAATATTCAATTTTAAAGGATGAGCCTATTTATAAAATTGATATTTATGACGACAGTACAGAGTAAGGAATATTATGGTTGAATTTTGCAACTATATAAAGCTCAAAAGAAGAAATTTGGTTTGATTAGATTTTAGAAGATTAGAAATCGTTACATAAAAAAGGCGTCATCATTGGAAAAATCCTTTGATGACGCCTTTTATTATTCTTTTTTATCAAGTAAGCTGATTGCTTCTTTTGACATAGGAATAAGAATTATTAAGTTTATAATTGTCATTAAGCCTATTCCTACATCGCCTAAATCCCATACAATTGTATATGCCTGAAGCCCACCGATAAACAGCATAATAAGAGCGATAATTTTATAAAGTGTTTGACTCCACCAATTGTTACCGCACAGGTATGCCACATTTGATCTTGCATAAAACAGAATTCCGATAAAAGTAGAAAAACTGAAAAGAAACAGAATTACAGCAACAAATATTGTACCGAAACTGCCAAGGTGATAATTCATAGCACTTTGAAGCAAATCCATACCTTGCTTACCTTTTGTGACGCTTTCCGGAGCCAGCAGCATAATCATAGCTGTGCAGGTGCAAATAACAATAGTGTCTATCAAAACACCGAGGGATTGAACCATTCCTACTGTTTCAGGCCTTTTGCCATCGGCAGCGGCAGCAGCACAAGGCGCAGAGCCTGAACCTGCTTCGTTTGAAAATAAGCCTCTTTTAATTCCGTTCATTAAAACAGCACCGAATCCGCCGCCTGCAACTTGCTTTATACCAAACGCTTCTTCAAATATTCTTTCAAATACACCGGGCATCAAGTTGATATTTTTAATTATTATAAATATTGTAACAACAAAATATATAACCGCCATTATAGGAACAATAACATCAAGGACTTTAACCGTTGCATCTTTTCTTAAAACAATTAAGCTTGATATTATTACAAGAATTACCGTTGTATAAATCGGCGGTATTGAAAATGCATTTTTAAAAGCGGATGTTACGGAATTGCTGATAACTTGGCTTATGCCGCACCAGCAAATAAGCCCAAACATTGCAAAGAGAATAGCAATAAATGATTTCTTAATTTTCTTCTTTCTCTTTTTTTCAACATAATCGTGAATGTAATAAGCAGGTCCGCCGTGGTATCCGCCGTAAAACGGGTCTTTCTTTTTATGAAGCTGAGCAAGCGTGCCTTCTGCATATGCTGTTGACGCACCTAAAAATGCCGATACCCACATCCAAAACACAGCGCCTGCACCGCCGACGGATATGGCGGCTACTACACCTACTAAATTTCCCATACCTACTCTTGTGGCGGTGGAAACTATCAGCGTTTGAAAAGTTGATAAGCTTTTTTTATCATCATTTTTTTCGCCAAGCGCCCTAATCATTGTGGGCAGCTTTCTTATCGGCATAAATTTAGTTCTTATCGTAAAAAATATTCCTGTCGGAATAAGCAAAATGACAAGTAAAGGTATGCCTATGCTTGTCCCTTTGAAATTAAGCGTTATTAAATCTCCCCAAAGAAAATTATAAATACTTACAATTATATTTGACATAAATTCCCCTTAAATAAAAATCACCGATTAGGTTTACCAACCGGTGATTAAAATTAGATTATTGTTTTTTTAAAGCTCTTTCAAGCCATACTGCACCTAAATCAAGCGCATTGAAAAGGCCTTGTTTTTCACTCTTCTTAATAATCTTTTCCTTTGGTGATGTAACTGAAGGGTCGGTATCAATAAGCTGTATTGCAACTTTACCTGATACTTTTAATCCTTTAATATCTTCATCGCTGAGAATATTAAGGCAAACTACATATGCCTCACTCATACTTCCATAATAGATAGTTTTTCCACATCTTACCAAAGGCTTACCTTTGTATTCTAGGATTTTTTCCTTTTTGCTTTCTGCCAAAGATAACCCTCCTTTAATTTTAATCGAGATAGGACTTTACCATTGCAGCCAAAAGCTCATCACGGTCAAGTCGTCTTATCAAACTTCTTGCATTGTTGTGAGTGGTTATATATGTCGGGTCTTCGGTCAAAATATAACCTACTATTTGGTTAATAGGATTGTAACCTTTTTCCTGCAAAGCGTCAAAAACCTCAGTCAAGGTTTCTTTCATAACATCCTCGTGATCGTCACCAATTCTAAAAGTCATAGTTTTATCAGTCATGGTAAAGTCACCTCCCTGTAAAGCATTATATCTTAATTATATACATAATTATTCAAAATTACAATACCTTTTTTAAATTTCATTTCAAAAACGCTTGACTTAATAGGTGTTTTGGTTTAAAATCTTTGTATAAATTAAATGCTATGACTGAGGGCGTTTGCCGCAGTAGTTGATATTTTTGCATTTTAGAGAGCTGTGTATTTGCTGAAATCACAGTATTGCTTTTATCAATGAATTTCGACTCACGAGCTTCCTGTGAAAAGCAGGGCGTATTTCTGCGTTAAGGATTTTGAGTGGCACATATTTATGTGCAATTTGAGTGGTACCACGGATATAATTCGTCTCATTTTTATGAGGCGATTTTTTTATTGTTTAATTGGAGGGAATTATGGATAACAAAATTTTAAGTTTGAAAGAAAAATTTGTGTCCGAACTTGATAAGATTGATAATCTTGCTGATATTGAAAGTATCAGGGTATCATATCTTGGCAAAAAGGGCAGTGTTACAGACCTTCTTAAAGGTATGAAAGAACTTTCAAATGATGAAAGAAAGGCTTTCGGCCAAAAGGTTAATGAACTCAAAGGTCTTGTAAACGAAAAAATTACAGAAAAAACAAATGAACTCAAAGAAAAGGAAATTCAAAAAGAAATTGAACTTATGCCGGAATTTGATTTATCAATGCCGCCGGTTATGGATAGGGGTTCATATCATCCTATTACACTTGTGCAAAGGGAATGTGAGAGAATATTCAAATCAATGGGCTTTACCGTTGAAGATTACAGCGAGATTGTAACCGACTATGAATGTTTTGAATCACTTAATATTCCTAAGCATCACCCAGCCCGTGATATGCAAGATACTTATTATCTTACAAACGGTCAGCTTTTAAAAAGCCAAACTTCAGCTGCTCAAAATGCTATCTATAAAAAATATAGAGATGCGCTTGTAAATGACGGTGTTCCGATTAAAGCTATTTTCCCCGGCAGATGCTTTAGAAACGAAGCAACAGACGCTTGCCACGAAAATACTTTCTTCCAAATGGAAGGTGTTATGGTTGATAAGAATATCTCTATTTCAAACCTTATTTATTTTATGAAAACAATGCTTTCCGAAGTATTCCAAAAGGATATTAAGGTTAGGCTTCGCCCGGGCTTTTTCCCATTCGTTGAACCCGGTTTTGAACTTGACATCAGTTGCCTTATTTGCGGCGGTGAGGGCTGCCCAAGCTGTAAGCACAGCGGTTGGCTGGAACTTTGCCCTTGCGGTATGATTCACCCTGAAGTTCTTAAAGCAGGCGGAATTGACCCTGATGAATATACGGGTTTTGCATTTGGTCTAGGCCTTACAAGACTTGTTATGATGAAATATGGTATTAAAGATATTCGTGATTTAAACAGTGGTAATCTTAAAACATTATCACAGTTTACAGACGATGAAAATTAAGAGGGGAGGAATTAAATATGTTTTTATCAATGAATTGGATTTCAGATTTTGTTGATTTTACAGGTCTTGATAAGGTCGAGCTTATTCATCGCTTCTCTCTTTCTACTGCCGAAGTTGAAAACGAAATTTTCTTCAAAGGTTCAGATATTAGCGGTATTGTTGTAGCAGAAATTAAATCTGTTGAAAATCATCCTGATTCTAAAAAACTTCATCTTCTTAAGGTTGACGCAGGTGACGGTCAGCTTACAGATGTTGTATGCGGCGCTCCTAATGTAAGAGTCGGCCTTAAAACAGCTTTTGCAAAAGTTGGTGCAAAGATAGGTGAAATTGAAATTGCACCGAGGAAGCTTGCCGGCTACACATCAAACGGTATGTGTTGCAGTGAAAAGGAAATCGGTATTTCTGATGATAACAGCGGCATTATGGAAATAACAGACGATTTGCCAAATGGTACAGATATTAAAGATGCATATCAGGTTGATGATATTATTTTTGAAGTTGATAATAAATCACTCACAAACCGTCCTGATCTTTGGGGCCATTATGGCATTGCCCGTGAATTTGCAGCCCTTGCCGGCAGAGAACTTAAGCCTCTTGAAACTGTTGATTTATCACAGTATAACAATTTACCGAAGGTTGATATGAAGATTGAAGACCCTCTTTGCCAAAGGTATTCTTGCTTGCAGGTTGAAAATATCAACACAAATATTTCGCCTGTTAATATGCGTATCCGCCTTTTCTATTGCGGAATGAGAGCTATCAATTTCCTTGCAGACCTTACTAACTATCTTATGCTTGAAATGGGTCAGCCAATGCACGCATTTGATTCGCGCAAGGTTGAAAAAATCAGAATTAAGCGTTTTGATACACCGTTTACTTTCCAAACTCTTGACGGTGTAGAAAGAAATATTGACGAAAATACACTTATGATTTGTAACGATAATACCCCTGTTGCAATTGCGGGCATTATGGGCGGTCTTGATAGTGAGATTATTGATGATACTCACACATTAACCCTTGAATCTGCCACTTTTAATGCTGTTTCAATTCGTAAGTCAACTGTTCGTCTTGCTCACAGAACAGACGCTTCTATGAGATATGAAAAATGCCTTGACCCTGAAATGACAGTACCTGCCATTGCCCGTTTTGTTAAGCTTATGACTGATATTGACGGTGGTGTAAAAGTTGTATCATCACTTACAGATGAATATGCTTTCCATTATGATACCGTTGAACTTGATTTTGATAAAGCTTTTGTTGATAAATATACCGGTATTGAAATCGGTAATGATACCATAATTTCAACACTCACTTCACTTGGATTTGACGCAAAAGTTGAAAATGATAATTTCAGCGTAGTTGTACCAAGCTGGAGAGCTACAAAGGATGTTACAATCAAAGCCGATATTATTGAAGAAATTACAAGAATTTACGGATATGATAACTTCGCTGTTCATACAGCGGTTGCACCGCTTTATCCTGTGCGCCCTGCTGTTGAAAAAACAGATGAGGATAAGATTAAGGATATTCTCGTAAATCATTTTAATCTTCACGAGCTTCATTCATATGTTTGGGCTTATTATGATGAATATAAAGCATTGGGTATTGAAGTTGAAGATAATATTAAACTCGTTAATGCTACAAATCCTAATATTGAAACTATTCGTAATTCGGTAATTCCTACACAACTTTGCCAAGTTAAATATAATACTTCATATAGCACTGATTTCGGTGTGTTTGAAATCGGCAGAGTTGCAAACGGTCTTAAGGATGACGGACTTGTTGATGAGCATAAAATGCTTGCTGTTACACTCTTTAGCAAAACCAAGAGTGTTGAAAAGCTTTACTTTGAACTTCGTGATATGCTTGCAACTTTGGCAGATAATATTAAGCATAAATCACTTGATTTTGAACCTGCAAAGCAAATGCATTCATACGAACATCCAAGAAATCTTAACACCGTTATTTGTGACGGTAATGAAATCGGCACAATCGGCATTGTTCACCCTGTTGTATCTAAAAAGATTGATAAAAAAGCTTTGGTTGTATTTGCTCAAATTGATGTTAAATCATTTGCTCAAATTGAAAATGCAAGTATCAGTTATGAAGAACCGTCAAAATATCCTGCTATGGAAATTGACCTTTCATTTGTAACAGATAAATTTGCTCCGATTAAAAATGCAATAGTAAATGCAAAGAGCCAGCTTGTTAAGAAAATTGAAGTTGTTGACACCTATAATGACGGTGAAGCAAAGTCTATCACAACCCGTATAACATTCTCTCATCCTGAAAAAACTCTTACTCGTGAAGAAGTTATGGATATTGTAAATACAGTTATTGATAAACTTGAAGCAGACGGAATTAAGCTTAAAAAGTAATAAGCACCACAAAAAATCCTCACTGAAGAAGTTCTTCAGTGAGGATTTTTTTATCATTTAATATTTAAGTTTTAAAATCATATTAAGTACATTGATTGCACTTCGTTCAAGCTCTCCTCTTGTAAGTCCGTTTTTAAGTCCTACTGTTTCTAACAGTGATTTATCAGGCTTGTATTTCTTTTCGGTTTTTTTAAATGAACCCGGCATATACACATCAACTTGTGAACGCACGCGGTATGCATTATCACGAAGGTTTGGAAATTCGTGGCTTTGTGAATGCTGCATCCACCAGTCAGTCATAACAGAACCGTCAAATCCCCATTCTTTTCTTAATACGGTAGTTACCAAGTCATAGTTATAATGGCTCCATACACCGTTTATTTTGTTATAGCTTGTCATAATATTAAGCGGCTTTGCTTCTTTCACACAAATTTCAAAGCCTTTAAGGTAAATTTCTCGAAGTGCACGCTGGGAAACAATCGAATTGTTAACAGTTCTGAAAGATTCCTGATTGTTGCACGCAAAATGCTTAGGGCAGGCAGAACCTCCGCTTGCCTGAATACCCTTTACATAAGCAGCAGCCATTTTACCGGTGAGAAGCGGGTCTTCACTGAAATATTCAAAGTTTCTGCCGCAAAGTACATTTCTGTGAATATTCATACCCGGCGCTAAAAGCACATTAGAACCTGCATTTCGGAGTTCTCTGCCCATTTCTGTTGCAAGTTTTTCAACAAGTTCTGTATTAAATGTGCTTGCAAGTGCAGTGCCGCAAGGAATGAGTGATGTATATTTTCTTACTCTTATTCCGGCAGGCCCGTCTGTTGTGATTACAGGCGGAATACCCTTTTTGTTTAATTCGGGAATAATTCCGCCGAATGCACCTGCATTTCCGGCAACACCGTAGTTGCTGTCCATTCCGCCTTGCCCGCGGGTGAGTGCTTCAAGTTCCTCGTTATTTAAACTTGATACAAATGTTTCAACACTGATTTCACCTGATTTTACTTGCTCAAAATTATAATTGTGAACAATATGGCCTATTTCTTTAGGTAAGTTTTTAATTATTCTTTCACGAAGATAAGGCTTTTCAGGTTTAACCGTCACTTTTTTCGGTATGTATGAACCGTTTATTTTGTGTGCAATAATTCTGTCAATGTATTCTTTCGGCGCGCATATTGCTTCAAGTTCTTCAAGTACTGTATCTTCACTGTATTCAAATGAACCTATTTCTTGTGCCTCACGCACATTTTCACCAAGGAAGAATTTATATTCGCCTTTTTCTAAAATGTAAGCATATTTGTGGCCCGTTATTCCCGTATCGTCAAATGAAGCAAAATTGTATGCCGGTACTTCAAGAACTATTTTTTGGCTTTCTCCGGGTGCAAGTTCGGTTGTTTTGGCAAAAGATATAAGGCTCATAAGCGGTTTTGTAAGCTTGCCTTGCGGCGCCCTTGCAAAAAGTTCAACTACTTCTTTGCCGGCAGATTTGCCGATATTTGTAACTTGAACCTCGGCTGTCATTTTTTCTTTATCTGCTTTAAAATCGAGCAGTTCAATATCAAAATTGGTATAGCTTAAACCGTAACCGAAAGGAAACAGTGCTTTTTCTTTTGCAAATGTTTCAAAATATCTGTAACCTACAAATATATCCTCAACATACACATTGAAAAGCTTATTGCCAAAATGCTTAGCACTTGGGTAATCTTCGTATTTAATTGCGATTGTATCTGTAAGTTTTCCCGATGGGTTTACTTTACCGTAAAGTACATCGGCAATTGCGTTACCGCTTTCCATTCCGCCTTGCCAAGCGTAGATTATACCTCTTAATCTGTCGTTATAATCAAGCACCCATTGCATATCAATTACATTGCCACAGTCAAGTAAAACTGTTACATTGCTGAAATTGTTGCATACTTGGTCTAAAAGTTTTCTTTCTTCGTCTGTTAGATAGTAACTGCCTTTTGTAAGCGTATTTTCTCTGTCTTCACCGGCCGCACGCCCGATTACTACGAGTGCAACATCGCTTTCTTCGCTTGCTCTTTTAACTGTTTCATCGTCAAGGTGAGGCTCTTCAAAGCTCATCGGCCAGTGGCCCCAAAAGCCGTGCGGTGCAGGATTGTTTTTTGAAAAATCTTTGTAATAATTCAAAAGCCATTCGTTAACTTTACCGCCCGCATTTTTAATTCCGTCAATCACATTTACAAAGTAAGGTGCGTTTACATCACCGCCGCTTCCGTACCCTACATAAAAATAATCAAGCTGGCATCTGCCGAATACAGAAATCTTTGTATCCTTATTATATGGCAGGGCATTGTTGTTTTTTAAAAGGACTATTCCTTCACCGGCAGCTTCTCTGATTAGATTTGGCATATTTCCGAATATATCCCTTTCGCCCTCTGCTTTTACTTCAAGCTGCGATACCCCGCCGCTTGAAATTCTTTCGGATATGGTGGAAACAACCTTGTCAATTTTGTGTTTAAGTTTCATATCTTTTATTCCCCTTAAAATGAAAACTATTTCAATTATCATTATACATTATCAAAAAATCAATGTCTATATTTTTGTATAAATTTTCTATATGTGAACATAATATCTTTGAAAACGCAAACAAGAAAATAATTGGAGGAATTCAAATGAATTTAACTAAAAAAACGGCGTCAATTTTTCTTTGCGTCATTTTGAGCATTTCAAGCGTTCTTGCTTTTACTGCCTGCGGTAAAAATAACAGCAATAATAATACTTTAGACAGTACAAGCAGTGCCCAAAAGGCAAATGTGACGGTAAGATATTTGAACTTTAAGCCTGAAGTAGCAGATATTTACCAAAAAATCGCACAGGAATATGAAAAGGAAACAGGTGTTAAAGTAGTTGTTGAAACAGCGGCAAATAATGAATATGAATCTACTTTGACTGCAAAAATGTCAACCAAAAGTGCACCTACTCTTTTCCAAATTAACGGGCCTAAAGGATATTCAAATTGGAAAGAATACTGCGCTGATTTATCAGGCAGTGAACTTTATAAACATTTAAAGGATAAATCACTTGCAGTTACAAGTTCTGACGGAAAAGTGTACGGTATTCCTTATGTTGTTGAAGGATACGGAATCATTTATAACAAAGCAATTTGCGATAAATATTTTAAACTCGACGATAAATCAACCGATTTTAAATCAATGGAAGATATTGATTCTTTTGATAAGCTCAAATCCCTTGTTGAAGATATGCAAAAAAATAAATCAAAGCTCGGTATTGACGGAGTTTTTGCTTCAACTTCATTAAAATCGGGCGAAAATTGGCGTTATCAAACCCACCTTGCAAATGTACCTCTGTTTTATGAATTTACAAAAAACAAAATAGATTTAACATCAGATGATACTTCAAAAATCACTTTTGAATATGCAGATAATTATAAAAATATATTTGACCTTTATTTGAATAACTCAACTGTTGACAAGGGTAAAACGGGTACTAAAACCGTAACGGATTCAATGGCTGAATTTGCACTTGAAAAATGCGCAATGGTGCAAAACGGTAATTGGGCTTGGAGCCAAATCAGCAAAGTAAAAGGAAATAAAGTTCAAAGCGAAAATGTAAAATTCCTGCCTATTTATACAGGAGTTAAGGGCGAGGAAACACAAGGCCTTTGCATAGGTACTGAAAACTACTATGCAATTAACTCTAAAGCAAGTAAAGAAGAGCAAAAGGCGGCGCAAGATTTCATCTATTGGCTTTATTCAAGCGAAAAAGGTAAAAAGTTTGTTACAGATGAGCTTGGATTTATTGCTCCTTTTGACACCTTTAATGATAACGAAGTGCCGAGTGACCCGCTTGCACAGGAAGTTAATAACTGGATGAATAAGCAAAGTGTTACTACAATTCCATGGTATTTCACAGTTTTTCCGTCACAAACTTTTAAAGATAATTTCGGCTCTTCACTTTTAAAATATGCACAGGGTAATAAAACCTGGCAGCAGGTTAAAGAGGATGCCGTTAAAGATTGGGAAAGCGAAGCAAACGCGTCAAAATCATAAAAGCGCTCTTTGAGCGCTACATACAAAATTGAAAAGGGGACTGTTATGAAACGAAATATCAAAAAGTATTTTCCCGTTTTTTTATTGCCGATAACGATTGCATTTGCATTTGCTTTTGTTATTCCGTTTTCAATGGGTGTCGGCCTTTCATTTACCGAATTTACTGCTGTGACGGATGCTAAATGGGTAGGCTTTCAAAATTATATCAGTGCTTTTTCTTCATCAAGTGATTTTTTGCACGCTCTCGGTTTTACAGCACTGTTCACCGTTGTTTCAGTAGTGACTGTTAATGTTTTCTCCTTTGCTTTGGCTCTGCTTTTAACTCGTGGTATAAGGGGTACAAATCTTTTCCGTTCAGTTTTTTTTATGCCTAATTTAATAGGCGGTATTGTGCTTGGATATATTTGGAATTTGCTTATAAATGCAGTTCTTTCATCATTTGGTGTAGATATAACATATAAAGCTGAATATGGCTTTTGGGGGCTTGTAATTTTAACAAATTGGCAGCTTATAGGATATATGATGGTAATTTATGTTGCAGGACTTCAAAATGTTCCGCACGACCTTATAGAAGCCGCACAAATTGACGGTGCATCACCGGCGAAAACACTCTTTTCGGTTAAAATTCCGATGGTTATGCCGTCAATTACAATTTGTATGTTTTTAACTTTAACCAATTCGTTTAAAATGTTTGACCAAAATCTTGCTCTTACGGCCGGCGCACCCGAGCGTGAAACAGAAATGCTGGCTCTTAATATTTATAATACCTTTTATGGCAGGGTAGGCTGGCAAGGAGTAGGGCAGGCAAAAGCGGTGATATTTTTTATTATAGTCGGATTATTAGCATTTTTGCAGTTGAAAATTACAAGCAGTAAAGAGGTGAACGCTTGATGAAAAATTCAAAAAGAATAAAAGATAATGCAATTTTCTTTTTACTGTCGGTTTTAAGTGTTCTTTTTTTAGTGCCGATAATAATCGTTTTTATAAATTCGTTTAAATCAAGAATTTATATTTCAAGTGAACCTCTGAAGCTTCCCACAAGCGAAACCTTTGTAGGATTAGAAAATTATATTAACGGTATTGCTTCTTCTGATTTTTTATCGGCATTTTTTCGCTCACTCTTTATTACCGTTGTAAGCGTGGTGCTTATTGTTCTTTTTGCTTCTATGGCGGCTTGGTATATTGTCAGAGTTAATTCAAAAATCGCTAAAATGATTTATTATCTTCTTGTTTTCAGTATGATTGTACCGTTTCAAATGGTAATGTATACGATGACTTATGTTACAAACCGCGCTAATCTTGATAATGTTTTGGGAATAACGCTTGTGTATCTCGGCTTTGGCGCAGGGCTTTCTGTATTTATGCTTTGCGGGTTTATTAAAAGCATTCCGCTTGAAATTGAAGAGGCGGCAATGATAGACGGATGTTCGCCGCTTCAAAGCTTTTTTACAGTTGTGTTTCCTATGCTTAAACCGACTGCTATAACAGTTGCAATATTAAACACTATGTGGATTTGGAACGATTATTTGTTGCCTTATCTTGTTTTAGGTTCTGATAATAAAACAATACCTGTTGCCATTCAGCTTGCAATGCAGGGCGCATATGGCTCTACTGATTATGGTGGCTTTATGGCTATGCTTGTACTTGCAATTGTACCGATAATTATTTTTTATGTATTTTGCCAAAAATATATTATTAAGGGTGTTGTTGCAGGTGCTGTTAAAGGATAAATTAAAGGAGTTTTTTGTGTGGCGTCAATTACCTTAAATCATATAGTCAAAACATTTGATGACGGAATAACCGTTATTCCGGATTTAAACCTTGAAATTAAAGATAAAGAGTTTGTTATCTTTGTAGGCCCGTCAGGCTGCGGAAAGTCAACTACACTTCGTATGATAGCCGGACTTGAAGATATATCCTCGGGTGAACTTATTATCGGCGGAAAAACGGTTAATAATATGCCGTCAAAAGATAGGGATATTGCAATGGTGTTTCAAAGCTATGCACTTTATCCGCATATGACGGTTTATAAAAATATGGCTTTTGCTTTGAAACTGCGCAAAGAACCCAAAGATGTTATTGATAAAAAAGTCAGAGAAGTAGCTAAAATTTTAGAGCTTGAACCATACCTTAACCGTAAACCAAAGGCACTTTCAGGCGGTCAAAGACAGAGGGTTGCACTTGGCAGGGCAATGGTAAGAAGTCCGTCTGTATTTCTTCTTGATGAGCCGCTTTCAAATTTAGATGCAAAGCTTCGTACTCAAATGCGCTCCCAAATTGCACTTCTTCACAAAAGGCTTGAAACTACTTTTATTTATGTAACACATGACCAAACAGAAGCTATGACTATGGCGGACAGAATTGTTGTAATGAAAGACGGAATAGTTCAGCAGTTTGATACCCCTAAAAACTTATATAATCACCCTTGTAATGTTTTTGTGGCTGGATTTATCGGCACACCGCAGATGAATTTTATTGATGCAACTCTCACCACCTGTTCGGGTGATATTTGTGCAATTGTTGATGATTTAACTATTCCTTTGCCGGCGCGTATGCAAAATGATGAAAATGTGAAAAAATATATCGGCAAGCGTGTGATTTACGGTATCAGGTGTGAAGATATGCATATTAACCCAAATTACAGGCTTGAAAACGGACAAAACGAACTGGCTATAAAGGCTGACCTTGCTGAAATGATGGGAAGCGAAGTGTATATTTATTCCACTATTGATGATAAAGAAATTATCGCAAAAGTGCGAAGCGAAAATTATATTTCATCAGGCGACAGTGTAAAGCTTTATATTGATGTTGAAAAAGCACACCTTTTTGACCCTGAAAGTGAAATTCTCATCTGTGATTAAAGGAATGACCTAAATGCTTAATAAACGAGCAAGCGGAGTGCTTTTGCATATATCATCTTTACCGTCAAAATACGGAATCGGCTGTTTTGATGAATGTGCATATGCTTTTGTTGACTTTTTGAAAGAAGCGGGGCAACATTATTGGCAAATATTACCCCTTTGCCCCACAACAGTCGGCGATTCACCATACCAGAGTATTTCCACCTTTGCACTTAATGAATATTTTATTGATTTAGATGCCCTGTGCCGCCTCGGTTATTTAAAAAAAGAAGAATACGAAGATATAAAATGGTTTGAATATGAAGATGAGGTGGATTACTCTTTACTATATACTAACAGGCACAGGGTATTATATAAAGCGTTTGACAGATTTAAGCGCAATATTCCAAATGATTTTAATTCCTTTTGTGAGCAAAATTCATATTGGTTAGATGATTACGCACTTTTTTGCGCTGTTAAAGATTATTTCGGCGGTGAGCCTTTTTATTATTGGAATGAAGATATAAAATATCGTGAAGAATTGGCAATTGATGAATATATAAATATTTGCAATGAAAGAATACTCTATTATAAAATGCTTCAATACTTTGCATTTTCGCAGTGGCTCGGTTTGAAAAAATATGCTTTCGATAACGGTATTTCAATTATAGGCGATATGCCGATTTATGTGGCGGGTGACAGTGCTGATGTGTGGGCAAACAGGGAAATATTTAAGCTTGATTCAAATCTTGAAGCAAGCGACCTTGCCGGTTGCCCGCCTGATTATTTTTCGCCTGACGGTCAACTTTGGGGCAATCCCGTATATGATTGGCGTAAACTCAAAAAAGAAAAATATGCCTGGTGGATTGAAAGGTTAAATCACAGCTTCAAAATTTATGATATTGTTCGTATAGACCATTTTCGCGGCTTTGAATCTTATTACAGTATTAAAGCAGGCAGTAAAACCGCGCGTAAGGGTGCGTGGCGAAAAGGCGGCGGAAAATCATTTTTTGATGCTTTGCCTAAAGAGTTTAATGACAGAATAATTGCTGAAAATTTAGGCTTTTTAACCGATGAGGTTGATAAGCTTCTTGAATATACGGGATTTCCGGGTATGAAAGTGCTTCAGTTTTCTTTTGATTCAAGAGATGAAAACAGCAAAACCTTGCCCGATGATATAAAAAAGAATAATGTTGTATACACAGGCACGCACGATAACGATACGATTCTCGGCTGGTCACAAAATGCTGATAAAAAAGATGTTGCTTATGCTATGCGATACCTTAATGCATTAAATAAATACGATTTAATAGATAAGATGAATGAATGTGCAATGAAGTGTGCTGCAAACACCTGTATTTTAACTATGCAGGATTTACTGCATTTGGGAAGTGAGGCAAGGATGAATACACCGTCAACACTTGGCAGTAATTGGAAGTGGAGGATGAAAAAAGACGATTTGCCATCTTCACTTTCCAAAAGTTTACTTGAACTTACCAAACAAAGCGAAAGGTACTGATTATGGAAAATATTAAAGAAAAGTTAGAGCTTTTAGCTTTAGGAAAATATAATAACGACATTGAAAATTTATCTGTAAAAGAACTTTATGATGTTGTGGGAACTTATGTAATATCTCAAATATCACAAGAATGGCGAAAATCTAATTTGGCGCATTATTCTTCCAGGCGTGCCTGCTATTTCAGTGCCGAATATCTTGTTGGTAAACCTGTTTATAAAAATCTGTTGTGCCTCGGAATTGAAGAAGAAATTGAAGATGTTTTAAATTCATATGAACGCTCAATTAAAGAATTTGAATCATTGCCGGATGAACTTCTCGGTAACGGCGGACTTGGCAGACTTGCCGCCTGCTTTTTGGACAGTGCCGCAAATCTTGGCGTTGCACTTGACGGATACGGTATCAGATACCGCTTCGGTTTATTTAAGCAAACTATTGAAAATGGATTTCAAATAGAGAAGATTGAAGATTCCGTTGAATATAACGACCCTTGGTGCGTGCCTTGCAGAGAAGATAAGGTAAAGATTCATTTTGCTGACGGTGATGTGCTTGCAGTTCCTTTTGATATGCCTGTTATATCTTTTAAAACACAAAAGTTTTCAAACCTGCGCCTTTGGCAAAGTGAAAGCGTAAATGAATTTGATTTTAAGCTTTTTAATGAGCAGAGGTATACCGAGGCTTTGAAAGAAAAAAATGACGCAGAAAATATCAGCAGGTCGCTGTATCCTAATGATTCAACCGATGACGGTAAAAAGCTTCGTTTTAAACAGCAATACTTTTTCACATCTGCTTCACTTCAGGATATTATTAAAAAGTATAAAAAATATCATTGTGATGATTATTGCCATTTTCCAGAATATATTACTATTCAGTTAAACGATACTCATCCCGTAGTTGCTATTGCAGAACTTATAAGGCTTCTTACACTTGACGGTTGCACTTTTGATTATGCTTTTGATATTTGCAAAGAGGTATTTAATTATACTAATCACACAATTATGGCAGAAGCACTTGAAAAATGGGATTTAAAGCTTATAGACAGCATTTGCCCCGATATTGCACGAATTATAATTAACATTGATAAAAAGCAGCAAAATGAGGGCTTAAAGGATAAATCCGTTCAGATTATTCAAAACGGAATGGTTAATATGGCTTATCTTGCCTGCTATGTTTGCAAATATATTAACGGTGTGGCAAGCCTTCATACAGAACTTTTAAAAAGTGATGTTCTTTCGTCATTTTTTAATTTATATCCGCAAAAGTTTCAAAATAAAACAAACGGAATTACCCAGCGCCGTTTTCTTCGTCTTTGCAATCCTAAATACAGCTCGCTTATTACAGAATTGCTTGGAAGTGACGATTGGATATACGATTTATCAAAGCTCAAAGAACTTGAAAAATATGCTCAAAACAAAGATGTATTAGATAGATTTATTGAAATAAAAAAAGAAAATAAAAGAGAGCTTGCAAATTATATTCGTTTAAGAGATAATGATTCGTTTTCGCCTGATTTTATTGTTGATTCACAAATTAAAAGGCTTCACGAATATAAAAGGCAGCTTTTAAACATTCTTGTAATACTTGAACTTTATTTTGAAATTAAAGAAAAAAGCTTAAAGGATTTTACACCTACCGTATTTATTTTCGGCGCAAAGTCTGCACCGGGTTATGATAGGGCAAGGGGTATTATTAAACTTATAAATGAAGTTAAGCGGCTTGTGGAAGCTGATGAATATGTAAGCCGATTTATTAAAATTATATTTGTAAGCGATTACAGTGTATCGTATGCCGAAAAAATTATACCGGCTTCCGATGTTTCAGAGCAGATTTCAACAGCGGGTACTGAAGCGTCAGGTACAGGCAATATGAAATTTATGTTAAACGGTGCGGTTACACTCGGCACTTATGACGGGGCAAATATAGAAATAGTTGAAAGGGCAGGGGAAGAAAATAATTATATCTTTGGCGCAAGAGTTGAAGATATACGAAAAATTCAAAACTCTTATAATCCTGAATCACTGTATGAAAATGATGCTAAAATTAAACGCTGCCTTGATGCCCTTGTAGACGGTACGCTCAGTGATAACAATACGGGAATATTTGAAGAATTGTATAATTCACTTTTAAAGGGTGCTTCGTGGCATAAGGCTGATAATTATTATCTCCTTCTTGATTTTGAACCTTTTCTCAATGAAAAACTTAAGCTTAATTTGGATTATAAAGATAAATATGCTTTTGCCGAAAAATGCTTCAGAAACACTTGTGCAGCAGGCTACTTTTCAAGTGACAGAACGATTGAAGAATACTGCAACGATATTTGGAAAATAACAAAAGAAGGTTGATTCATTTGAATCAACCTTCTTTAGATTGTCGATAAAGTGGCTAAAGTGCTTCCTTTTATGTTTCTATTTTGTTTTTACTTTATCATCTTTTAGCTTTTTGTGATAATCGTTAGTTTCCTTTGCAAGTGAACCCGAAAGGGCAATTAAGCCTATAAGGTTAGGTATTGCCATAAGACCGTTTGCAATATCGGAAAAGCTCCAAACAACACCAAGTGTTGCTGTTGCGCCAACATAAGTTAAAAGTGAAAATACAACTCTGTAAATGTAGCAGAAAATAGGCTTTTTGAAAAGGAACTCAAGTGCCTTTTCGCCATTGTACTCCCAACCCAAAATTGTTGAAAAAGCAAAAAGGATAATACTGATTGTTACAAATACAGCACCGGCTTTGCCGAGTGCCGTATCAAATGCCGCAATAGTTAGCTCAGCCCCTTCAAGCATTTTGCCGTCTGCATTTGTTGTGCCGAGCATACCGCTTGATGCTATTGCAAGGCCTGTGATTGTGCAAACAATAATTGTATCAATAAATGTGCCGCACATATTTATAAAGCCTTGTTTTACATGGTGGTCGGATGTGGCGCTTGCAGCGGAAATTGCCGCACTGCCAAGTCCTGCTTCGTTTGAAAATACACCTCTTGCAATACCGTAACGCATTGAATTCATCATACTTGCAGTAACTGTACCCACAAGTCCGCCGGCAACAGGCTTTGCACCGAATGCCATTGAAAAAATATTTGCAATTCCGTCAGGAACATTTTTGTAATTTATGCAAACTACTACAATTCCGGCAATTATATAAAATACTGCCATTGCAGGTACAAGAACACTTGATACCTTTGAAATTGATTTAATGCCGCCTAAAACAACAGCGCCCACACAAATAACAAGTGCAATGCCGACTACCCATTTAGGAATATTAAATGTTGAACTTACAGCAGTTGTAATGGAATTACCCTGTGCCGAATTGCCGATACCAAATGAAGCCATAAGAGTAAATATAGCAAACATTACTGCAAGAAACGAGCCGAGTTTTTTGTTCTTAAGACCGTATTTGAGCGTATACATAGGCCCGCCGCACATTTCACCTTTTTCATTAACGGTTCTGTACTTGCCGGCAAGTGCACATTCTGCATATTTGGTGGATATACCGAAAGCAGCCGAAATCCACATCCATACAAGAGCACCCGGGCCACCGAGTACCATAGCGGTTGCTACACCGACTATATTTCCTGTTCCTACCGTAGCCGCAAGTGCTGTCATTAAAGCGGAAAATGGCGAAATGTCACCCTCACCGTCTTTTTGCCTTGACTCTTTACTAAAAAGTTTTTTAAGTGAAGAACCGAGATTCTTCCAAGGTATAAATTTTAATCTTATTGTTAAAAAGATACCTGTTCCTACAAGAAATAACAGCATTACAGGTCCCCAAACAAAGTCATTTATGCTGTTAACTATTTGAGTAAACTTATCCATTCAGTGCCACCCTTTTAAATAAAATAATATATATAATATCATATTATTAAGTGTATATCAAGAAAAAAATCAACTGTATAAACAGTTGACCTATAATTTCTGATTATTTTTGGGGTATGGGTTTGGATTATCGGTAAGCTCTAACAGATAATCAACACTCACATCGTGAAGCTTTGCTATTTTAATAAGTGTTTCCGGTGTCATAGAATTAACTCCGTTTTCATATGCTGCATAAGTTCGGCGATTGACATTTGGCAGAATTTATGGCATTATAGTTTTATAAATTATATGATTAAGGAGAAATACAATGGCTTGCTATTTAGTGGATTATGAAAATGTAAATCAAAAAGGGGTAAACGGAGTTTATCAATTAAAATTAACGGAAAATGACAGTGTTATAATCTATTATAGTAATAGTGCAAATTCGTTAACTTTTGAGCTGCATAATGAACTTATGCGTACCAATGCAAAAATCGAATATCGCAAAATTACCAGCGAAAGCAAAAATGCGCTTGATTTTATTTTAGTTTGCGATTTGGGTAGGTTTATCACCCAAAATCCTGACGAACATTTTTATGTTGTATCAAAGGACGGCGATTATGATAATGTTATAAAATATATAACAGGTCATTACAAATGTTCAGTTGAAAAAATAAAATCAATTTCTCAAAATATTGTACATCCTAATAATATCAAAAGTGATTTGCCGGAGAGTACCGGAAATGAACTGAACAAATTAGTTAAAAATGATGAAGTAAAAAGAGTGCAGGCAACTATTGATAAATATGTTACCAAGAGTGCGATACATAACAATCTTGTAAAAATCTTTGGTGAAAGAGGAAAAGAAATATATGAAAATATCAAACCTCTTTTGAAAAATAAAAAATAATCACCGCTTGTTTTATAGAAATATAAAAAGCAGTCAATATACTTTTTTGTATGTTGACTGCTTTTTCTGTTAATATGCATTTTGACTACAAATTATATAATCTTTTTGCGTTTTCGTTTGTGATATTTAAAAGCTCTTGTGCGTCTATGCCCAAAAGCGAGCCGATTTTTTCAGCAATGTACGGAATATAGTGCGAATCGTTGCGCTTGCCTCTCATTGGGGTAGGGGCAAGGTATGGGCAATCGGTTTCAAGTACCAATCTTTCAATCGGTATCTCTTTTGCAACTTCAAGGCTTTTTCTTGCATTATTAAAGGTTACAACTCCGTTTAAGCCGATATACATACCAAGCTTAATAATTTCTCTCGCCATTTCTTTTGAACCTGAAAAGCAATGTACAACACCTTTTGGCTTTGTTTCTTTAAGAATATCAAGGGTGTCGCCGTGTGCGTCCCTGTCGTGAACGATTATCGGCATATCAAGCTTGTTTGCAAGTTCAATTTGTGCTTTGAAAAACTTTTTTTGCTCATCTTTGCTCGATTCCATCCAGTAATAATCAAGTCCGATTTCGCCGATTGCAACGCATTTTTCATTTTTTGCAAATTTTTCAATGATTTTTAAATCATCAAGATTTGCACCCTTTAAGTTTTCAGGGTGCAGGCCTGCGGCAAAATAAATATAATCATATTTTTGTGCAAGGTCAAAATTAAATTGAGTTGAATCTAAGTCACATCCGCAGCTGACAACTAAAGAAACACCCTGACTTTGAAGATTATCAAGTAATTCCTCTCTGTCAGGGTTAAACTTACTGTCGTCATAGTGGGAATGTGTATCAAAAATATTGTGATACATTTCGTTCCTACCGTTTCTTATCTTATTTTAGTTCCTGCCGGCATTCCGTCAACAAAGAGTACTTTTACATCATCTTCGCTTACATCACCTGCAAGAAGCATACCGTTGCTCATTTCACCGCAAAGCTTTGCAGGCTTGAGATTTGCAACAATAATAACACTCTTGCCGATTAAATCTTCAGGCTTGTACCAAGGTGCAATGCCCGATACAATCTGCCTAAGTTCGCTTGAACCGTCATTAACCTGCAATTTAAGAAGCTTTTTAGCTTTCTTAATAGGTTCGCACTGCTCAATTTTAGCTACTCTCAGTTCAACCTTTGCAAAATCGTCAAATTGGATTTCTGCAAGTCCCTCAATTTCAGGCTTTTGCAGTGCCTTTTGTGCTTCTTCTGCCTGCTTTTTAATAAGCTCGTTAAGTTCTTCAATTTCTTTATCAGCATCAATTCTCGGGAAAAGGGCAGGGCCTTTATGAACTGTTACATCAAGCGGAAGAACATTAAATTTGCCGGCGTTTTCATATGTGATGAGTTCTTTATCTGCACCAATTTGCTCCCATACTTTCGGCATTGTAGTCGGCATAAAGCAAGAAAGAAGTGTGGTGGAAATTCTGATAGCTTCAAGAAGATTGTAAAGTACGCTTGCAAGCCTTGCTTTTTTGCTTTCATCTTTGCCGAGAATCCACGGTGTTGTTTCATCAATGTACTTGTTAGCTCTTGAAATAACTTTGAATATTTCGGCAAGTGCATTGTTGAGCTGGGTTTCATCCATAAATTCAGCAATCTTTTCTCTTAAAGATGTTGCCATATTGATAAGTTCATCATCAACAGGTGCGCTTTCCCTTTCAGTAGGGAGTGTGCCGCCAAAATATTTTTCAACCATTGCTACTGTTCTTGAAACAAGATTTCCAAGGTCGTTTGCAAGGTCAGAGTTAATTCTGTTAATCATAATTTCGTTAGAAAATGAACTGTCTGCGCCAAGTGCCATTTCTCTTAAAATATGGTATCTTATTGCGTCGGCACCGTATCTTTCACCTAATACCATCGGGTCAACAACATTGCCGATTGACTTACTCATTTTTTGACCGTTGAAAGTAATCCAGCCGTGAACTGCAAGGTGCTTTGGAAGCGGCAAGTCAAGTGCCATAAGCATTGCAGGCCAAATGATTGCGTGAAAACGCATTATATCTTTTGCAACCATATGCAAATCGGCAGGCCAAAATCTGTCAAAATCATCATATTTATCGTTAAGATAGCCAAGTGCGGAAATATAGTTAGAAAGAGCGTCAACCCAAACATAAATAACATGCTTGTCATCAAATGTTACAGGAATGCCCCATTTAAAAGTCGTTCTTGATACGCACAAATCTTCAAGTCCCGGTTTAATAAAGTTGTTTACAAGTTCAACAGCTCTTGTTCTCGGCTGTAAATAATCTGTTTCAAGAAGTAGTTTTTCAATTCTGTCTGCAAAAGGTGAGAGCTTGAAGAAATATGCTTCTTCTTCCGCTTCGGTTACTTCTCTTCCGCATTCAGGGCATTTTCCGTCAACAAGCTGGCTTTCAGTCCAAAACGATTCACAAGGTGTGCAGTATTTTCCTTTATATGTTCCCTTGTAAATATATCCTTTGTCATAAAGCTCTTTAAAGATTTTTTGTACTGTTTCAATATGATAATCATCAGTAGTACGAATATATCTGTCATAACTGATGTTCATATAGCTCCAAAGATTTTTAAATACTTTAACTATTTCGTCTACATATTCTTTTGGAGTAATTCCTTTTTCCTTTGCTTTTTGCTCAATTTTTAAACCGTGTTCATCAGTACCGGTAAGAAAAATAACATCTTTACCCTGCATTCTTCTGAAACGGGCAATAGAGTCGCACGCTACGGTTGTGTAGCAATGACCGATATGCGGGTTGCCTGATGGATAGTAAATAGGTGTAGTTATATAAAATTTTTCTTTTTCAGCCATTTTGTTTACCTCCGATATTAAAGAAGCGATGCAGCACCTTTATCAAGCATAAGTGTAACATCTGTATGAAACTGTAAAACTGAAGCAGGGCATTGAGGAGTTACATTTCCGTCAATAAGCTGCTTAATTGCTTTTGCTTTATTTTCTCCAATTGCGATAATAAGTATTCTCTTCGCTTGCATAATTGAGCCGATACCCATTGTTACGGCATGGGTAGGCACTTCTTCTATTGATTTAAAAAAGCGGCTGTTATCTTTAATTGTGCTTTCTTTAAGAGCTACAACATGGCTCCATCTTTGGAAGCTGTCTGAAGGCTCATTAAAAGCAATGTGACCGTTTGAACCGATACCTAAAAGCTGAATATCAATTCCGCCGGATTTCTTAATTCTTTTCTCATATGCTTTGCATTCTTCTTCAAGATTTTCAGCATTACCATTGAGAAAGTTGATATTTTCTTCAGGAATGTTGATGTGGTCAAAAAGATTATCGTGCATAAAACGATGATATGAATTAACATCATTAACATCAAGCTTGCAGTATTCATCAAGGTTAAATGTTGTTACCTTACTGAAGTCAACCGCACCTGCTTCATAAAGCTTAATCATATGGCCGTATGGCTTAAGTGGGGTTGAACCTGTTGCAAGTCCAAGCACGCTGTCAGGCTTTGCAAGAACCTGGCCGCACATATAGTTACCTGCCGCAATACCAATTTGCTCTTCATTATCATATACAAGTACATTCATAATATTTTCCTCCGTTTTATAAATCAATATCTTATATATTATAAACTAATAAATCTATGTGTCAATGTTATTTTTGCTTTTTGCCGCTTTTCCGGCTATGGTGTGAATTATAAAAAATGCCGCAGCACCTACAAATGCGCCTACCGTGTCAATTGCCCAATCCTTTAATTCACACGAGCGTCCGCTTACAAAAAGCTGGTGAAATTCATCACTTATTGCATATAACGAAGTCAGTGTGCAGGCATAAAGGGGTATAAATTTTTTCTTTGTTTGATATATTGCATTGCTGATTAAAAAGCACAGCCCGATATATTCGCAAAAATGAGCTGATTTTCTTACAATAAAATCAGTAACGCCGTTATCGCCGAAATGCTTAATTATCCATTCAACTATAACACCGCTTTGCGCCGCGGATTCATCCGCTGTTCTTGATGAAAGCCAAAATATCACAGCCATACATATTAAAACAAGAAACCAACTTAATATAGTAACTGTTTTATTATTTTTCTTCTCTTGTTGCATTTACAAAACTTATCCTTCCGCTTCCGGGATGAAATTGTACATTCGCAACCCCTTTTGCCTGTGCATAATATGATGATTCATATAACACAGGTTTAATACTGTAATCAGCTAAAATTGCTTTTTCACAGTTTTTTGCATTTTGCGCAAGATTTTGCGCAGTTCCGTTTTGCGCTCTTTTTAAAGCAGAAACAGCAGCAGGCGCATTGCCCATAAGATTACTGTTTATAACACTGCTTAAAAAGTTTAAAGCACTTTGGTTGGTTGCTGTAAATTTGTACAGTGCAATATCATAATCACCTTTTGATAAAGCGGTTCGATAGTCGCTTTCGCTTAATATATCGATTTTAAGTGAAAAACTAATCTTGTGTTCATCATCATTACCGTATGATGATATAGAGCCGACACCTGCCTGTATGCCCTGCACAAGTTCTTTTACCACATCTTTGTATTCTTCTGTTGCAATTACGGTAAAGCTTGCTTGGGTTGCACCGAGTTCGTTAAGCCCAGTTCTCCAAAGTTCCTGCGCTTTAGTTATATTTTGCTTATATACCGTAGCACCCATTTCTTTGTTAGCCGCGTTTGCTTCAATAACACAGCTTGGTGGGGTAAAGCTGGTTGCACGGCTTAAGTAATCGTATTTTTTTGAATCAAGGTCAGATATACTTAAACATACCGCTTGCCTAAGCTTATCATTAGAAAAGATAACATTATTTTTGTTAAGTATCATTGCAAGTGTTGTGTCTGTGTAGCTAATAGCAGTAATGCCGCTGTCTTTAAGTTTGTCATATTCCTGACCTGTGATATATGCACTGTCATAATATCCTGATTTTAAGCTTTTTACGGTATCTTCACTGCCGTCGGTTATTTTTAATGTTACATCTGTTACCTGTGATTTATAATCGCCTACATACTGCGAATTGTTTTTTAGTAGATATGAAGCCTCAAGTATGTTGCTTACATAAAATTGACCGTTGAATATGCTGTAATCAAGCCCTAAACCGTATCGTCCTTTTGTAGCGTTGAAATAATCTTCGTTACAAGGCATTGCAATTGCTGTTGAAAGCACATTTAAAAATCCGTTGTCGGCAGACTTAAGCTTAATTTCAAGAGTGTAATCATCAATTGCTTTTACACCAAGCTTGCTTGATTTCATTTTGCCCGAATGTATTTTTGAAGCGTTGACAATATTTGATATTGAAGAAAACAGGGGAGCGTCAGTGTTCTTTTCGCACGCTCTTTGAAGTGCAAATACAAAATCATTTGCAGTAATATCCGGATTAAAGGTTTCGCCCATAAGTTCCTGCGCTTTTGTAAGCTCTTTGCTGTCGGCACTTTGCGATGTGTTTTTAACATTCCATTTTGCACCTTGCCTTAAATGGAATGTGTACACTTTTCCATCATCGCTTATATCCCAAGTTTTCGCAACGCCTGCCTGAACTTTTCCGTCATCATTTACTCTGACAAGCCCTTCAAAGCAATTTTCAACAATTAAAAATTCATCGGCAGTTTTGGCTACCTGTGGGTCAAAGCTTGATACTTTGCCTGAAAAAGGGTATATAAAATCAATTTTACCGCTGTTTGATGAACAGCCGGAAAATATAGTTGCTGTAATGATAAAACACATAAAAACAGCACAAAGTCGTTTAATTGCAGTTTTCAATTTCTTCACCTAATAGTAATGTAATAAATATAAAATTATAGTCTACTTGCAATTATAACAAAGTGTATCTGCTAAATCAATGAAAAAATACTTAATTTTAGTGATTTTTTGCCGAATTATCAAAACGCGTGGCACAGTGTACCAAAAACTTTTTGCTTTCCTTGATAAAATCTTAAAAAAGGTGTTGACATATTGATTAAGGTAGTTTATATTATTAGCTATCTTAAAATGGCTTTCTATTGCAAATTATAAATCTTTTTTTTTAATTATTGCTTATATATATGTAACGGAAAATTTTGGTTTTCAGGTCATATGCAATGCGCAATTAGCTGTTTGTGAATATAAACATATTACGAAAATAAAACGATCGGAGTGACTCTAATGGTAAATGTTAAGGATGTCCAGCTCGGCACAACAACGAGAAAGAGTTTTGCAAAAATCAATGAGGTTATGAAAATGCCTAACCTTATCGAAGTGCAGAAGAGTTCTTACCGTTGGTTTCTTGAAGAGGGTCTCAAAGAAGTATTCAAGGATATTGGTGAAATCAGTGATTACACAGGTAACCTTGTGCTTGATTTTGTTGACTTTTCAATTGACGACGAACCTAAGTATTCAATTGCACAGTGTAAGACTCGTGACACCACTTATGCTCGTCCTTTAAAGGTCAGAGCAAGGCTTGTTAATAAAGAAACAGGCGAAATCAAAGAAAACACTATTTTTATGGGCGACCTTCCTTGGATGACAGATGCAGGCACATTTGTTATTAACGGTGCTGAAAGATGTATTGTATCCCAGCTTGTTCGTTCACCGGGTGTTTACTACAATATGGACCACGATAAAACAGGTAAGGAACTTTTCACTAATACTGTAATTCCTAACCGCGGTGCTTGGCTTGAATATGAAACAGATGCCAATGACCTTTTCTATGTTCGTATTGATAAAAACAGAAAGATTTATATTACAACATTCCTTCGTTCATTAGGTCTTGGCACAGATTCTGAAATCGTAGATTTCTTTGGTGAAGATGACAAGATTCTTGCAACAATTGACAAGGATACTACTAAAAATCAGGAAGAAGCTCTTCTTGAAGTTTATAAAAAGCTTCGTCCTGGTGAACCGCCTACACTTGAAACTGCACAGGCACATCTTGACGGTTTGTTCTTTGATGCTCACCGTTATGATCTTTCAAGAGTCGGCAGATATAAATATAATAAAAAGCTTTCATTAAGCGATAGGCTTAAAGACAGAGTTCTTACTCAGCCTATCATTTCACCACAGGGTGAATTCCTTGCAGATGCAGGCGAAAAAATCAGCGAAGAAAGAGCTGTTGAAATCGAAAATGCAGGTGTTATGGTTGCATATGTCGATGCAGACGGTAAGGAAGTTAAAATCGTATCTAACGGTATGGTTGATATTTACAAGTATGTTGATTTTGACTGCAAAGAACTTGGCATTCACGAAATGGTATCATATAGAGTTCTTTCCGAAATACTTGAAAAGTGCGGCGATGATGTTGATGCTCTTAAAGAAGAAATTGAAAGAAGAGCAGATGACCTCGTTCCAAAGCACATTACAACAGATGATATTTTTGCAAGTGTATCATATCTCATTAACCTTGCAAATGGTGTAGGTACTACTGATGATATTGACCATCTCGGCAACCGTAGAATCAGAGCTGTCGGCGAACTTCTTCAAAACCAGTTTAGAATCGGTTTTACAAGAATGGAAAGAGTTATTCGTGAGCGCATGACACTTCAGGCACAAGATGATGACGGTGCTATTACACCGCAGGCACTTATCAATATCCGCCCGGTAGTTGCTGCTATTAAAGAGTTCTTCGGTTCATCTCCGCTTTCACAGTTTATGGACCAAAATAACCCGCTTGCAGAACTTACACATAAGAGAAGACTTTCAGCTCTCGGTCCTGGCGGTCTTTCAAGAGACCGTGCAGGTTTCGAAGTTCGAGATGTACATTATACCCACTACGGTCGTATGTGTCCTATCGAAACACCTGAAGGTCCTAACATCGGTCTTATCTCTTATCTTGCTTGTTACAGCCGACTTAACGAATATGGCTTTATTGAAGCACCATATCGTAAGGTTGATAAGGAAACAGGCGTTGTTACTGACGAAGTAGTTTATATGACTGCTGATGTTGAAGATAATTATGTTGTTGCTCAGGCTAACGAACCTCTTGATGAAAACGGCAGATTTACAAATGCAAGAGTAACTTGCCGTTGCCGTGATGAATTCCTTACTCTTCCACCTGAAAGAGTAGATTATATGGATGTATCACCGAAGATGGTAGTTTCAGTTGCTACTGCAATGATTCCTTTCCTTGAAAACGATGACGCAAACCGTGCTCTTATGGGTGCTAACATGCAGCGTCAGGCAGTTCCTCTTCTTAAAACTGTTGCCCCTGTTGTCGGCACAGGTATGGAATATAAGGCAGCTTATGACTCAGGCGTAGTAGTAATCGCAAAGCGTGGCGGTACTGTTACAGCAGTTGATGCCGATACTATCGAAATCACTGTAAAGCCGGGCGAAGTTGATAAATACGAACTTGTTAAGTTCCAGGGTTCTAACCAAGGTACTTGTATTAACCAGCGTCCTATCGTTTCTCTTCATCAGAAGATTGAAGACGGACAGGTTATTGCCGATGGCCCTGCAACTTGTAACGGCGAAATTTCACTCGGTAAGAATGCACTTATCGGATTTATGACTTGGGAAGGTTATAACTACGAGGATGCTGTTCTTATTAACGAAAAGATTGTAAGAGATGATGTTTATACTTCAATCCATGTAGTTGAACATGAAGTTGAAGCTCGTGATACAAAGCTCGGCCCTGAAGAAATCACAAGGGATATTCCTAATGTAGGTGAAGACGCTCTTCGTGACCTTGATGAAGATGGTATTATCCGTGTCGGTGCAGAAGTACATTCGGGTGATATTCTTGTAGGTAAGGTTACACCAAAGGGTGAAACAGAGCTTACAGCTGAGGAAAGACTTTTAAGAGCAATCTTTGGCGAAAAGGCAAGAGAAGTAAGGGATACTTCAATGCGTATTCCTCACGGTGAATACGGTATTGTTGTTGATGTTAAGGTGTTTACCCGTGCAAACAGCGATGAACTTTCACCGGGTGTAAATAAAGTAGTAAGAGTTTATATTGCACAAAAGCGTAAAATCCAAGTCGGCGATAAGATGGCAGGCCGTCACGGTAACAAGGGTGTTGTTTCAAGAATTTTACCACAGGAGGATATGCCATTCCTTCCTGACGGAAGACCTCTTGATATTGTTCTTAACCCTCTTGGTGTACCTTCCCGTATGAACATCGGTCAGGTACTTGAAGTTCATCTCGGCTACGCAGCTATGGCTCTTGGCTGGAAGATGATGACTCCTGTATTCGACGGTGCACACGAACAAGATATTCGTGATTGCCTTGAAGAAGCAAATATCGGCTACTACATTGATGAAAACGGCAAGAAGGTATTTGATGGTAAGACTGAACTTATCGACGGCCGTACAGGTGAAAAGTTTGATAACCGTATAACAGTAGGCTATATGTATTATCTTAAACTCCATCACCTTGTTGATGATAAGATTCACGCTCGTTCAACCGGTCCTTACAGCCTTGTAACCCAGCAGCCACTCGGCGGTAAAGCTCAGTTCGGTGGCCAGCGTTTCGGTGAAATGGAAGTTTGGGCACTTGAAGCTTACGGTGCAGCATATACACTTCAGGAAATTATGACTGTTAAATCTGATGATGTTGTAGGTCGTGTTAAGACTTATGAATCAATCGTTAAGGGCGAAAACATTCCGTCAGCCGGTACACCTGAATCATTTAAAGTTCTCTTTAAGGAATTGCAGGCTCTCGGCCTCGATACCAAGGTTCTTGATAAAGACGGTAATGAAATTGAACTTAAGCAAGATCTTGATGACGGTTCAGGAATTCAGCCGATTGACGAACAGGCATTTACAACCGTAAATGACTTTGAAGGTCAGGAAGGCTTCGGAGTAGAAAATGCAGAGAATGAGCAGGAAGCAGGTCAGTCAGATGGCTTTGATGATTTGTTTGCTGATAATGAAAGCGAGTCAGATGATGACTTCGGCTTCGATTTCGGTGACATTTCTTCAGACGATGAATAATTCTGATAAGACTTCCACAACTAACTAATACAAAGGAGTGCTTCCATATGGATAATTATGAAAACGAATTCAGTTCAATAAAAATCGGCCTTGCTTCACCGGAGCAGATTCGTGAATGGTCTTACGGCGAAGTTACAAAGCCTGAAACAATAAATTACAGAACTCTTAAACCTGAACGCGACGGTCTTTTCTGCGAAAGAATTTTCGGACCTATGAAAGACTGGGAATGTCATTGCGGCAAATATAAAAGAGTTCGCTATAAAGGAAAAGTCTGCGAGCGTTGTGGTGTTGAAATCACACGCTCAAAGGTTAGACGCGAGCGTATGGGTCATATCGAACTTGCAGCTCCCGTTTCACATATTTGGTATTTTAAGGGTATTCCGAGCAGACTCGGTCTTGTACTCGACATTAGCCCGAGATACCTTGAAAAAGTGCTTTATTTTGCACTTTATATTGTTACCGATCCCGGTGATACACCACTTGAAAAGATGCAGATTCTTAATGAAAAAGAATATGCGGAAATGAGAGAAAGATACGAAGACGATTTCAAAGCAGGTATGGGTGCCGAAGCAATTAAAGAGCTTCTTCAGGGTATTGATGTTGCTCAGCTTCGTGATGAACTCACAGCAGAACTTGATGGTGCAACAGGTCAGAAGAGAGTAAGACTTCTTAAAAGACTTGATGTGGTTGATGCTTTCTATCACAGCGGAAATAAGCTTGAATGGATGATTCTTGATGCCATTCCTGTAATTCCGCCTGATATTCGCCCAATGGTTCAGCTTGACGGCGGTAGATTTGCCACATCTGACCTTAATGACCTTTACAGAAGAGTTATTAACCGTAACAATCGTCTTAAAAGACTTCTTGAGCTTGGCGCTCCTGAAATCATTGTAAGAAATGAAAAGAGAATGCTTCAGGAATCGGTTGATGCACTTATTGATAACGGTCGCCGTGGTCGTCCTGTAACAGGCCCTAATAACAGACCTCTTAAATCTCTTTCAGATATGCTTAAAGGTAAGCAAGGTCGTTTCCGTCAAAACCTTCTCGGTAAGCGTGTTGACTATTCAGGCCGTTCCGTTATCGTTGTAGGCCCTGAACTTAAGATGCACCAGTGCGGTCTTCCTAAGGAAATGGCAATCGAACTTTTCAAACCGTTTGTTATGAAGCGTCTTGTTGAAACAGGTGTTGCTTCTAATATTAAATCAGCAAGAAAGATGGTTGAAAGAGCCAATAATCCTGCTGTTTGGGATAGCCTTGAAGTTGTAATTAAGGACCACCCGGTTATGTTAAACCGTGCCCCGACTCTTCACAGACTCGGTATTCAGGCATTTGAGCCTGTTCTTGTAGAGGGTAGAGCAATTAAGCTTCACCCGCTTGCTTGTACTGCATTTAACGCTGACTTCGACGGTGACCAAATGGCTGTGCATGTTCCTCTTTCTGCCGAAGCACAGGCTGAAGCAAGAATGTTAATGCTTGCAGCTAATAACCTTCTTAAACCTTCAGACGGTAAGCCTGTTACTGTTCCTACTCAGGATATGGTTATCGGTTCATACTATCTTACAATGATTAAAGAGGGTGAACCTGGCCAGCCAAAGTTCTTTAAGGACGAAGCAAGAACTCAGGAAGTAAGCTTTAAGGATGTTAAAGCTGATATAAATAAGGATTATGATGATCCTCGTGATTATGTTACTAACCCTGCAATTCTCTGCGAAATTTCTGAAGAAGAACTTGCACAAAAATATGGCTACTACCGTTCATACAAACTTTATAGGGATAAAGATGAAGCTATGATGGCATATCAAGAGGGTTCACTCGGTATGCATTCACCTGCTAAAATTCGTGTAACTCGTGAAGTTAACGGTGAAAGCAAGACAGCTATTATTATTACAACAATCGGTAGAATCATCTTTAATAACCCAATTCCGCAGGACCTCGGTTTTGTTGACAGAACTGACCCGGCTCATGAATTTGACCTTGAAGTTTCATTTGTAGTTAAAAAGAAACAGCTTGGCCAAATTGCTGAAAGATGTATCAATGTTCACGGTGTTTCAATCGCTTCTCGTGTTCTTGATTCTATTAAAGCACAGGGCTATAAGTATTCAACAGTTTCCGGTACAACCGTTGCTGTTTGTGATGCTCTTATTCCTGAAAAGAAGAAAGAATATCTTGCCGAAGCAGAAAAACGCGTTGATGAAATCACATATAACTATAACTATGGTCTTATTACTAATGAAGAGCGTTCTTCAGCAGTAATTAAAGCTTGGGAAGATTGTACAAACAAAGTGTCTAACGAGCTTACAAGTAACTTCGACGGTGCCCATAACCCAATTCATATGATGGTAGACTCCGGTGCGCGTGGTAGTACTTCACAGCTTCGTCAGCTTGCCGGTATGAGAGGTCTTATTGCTAATACAGCCGGTAAAACAATTGAAGTTCCTATTCGTGCTAACTACCGTGAAGGTCTTAATATTCTTGAATACTTCATTTCTTCTCGTGGTGCTCGTAAAGGTCTTGCCGATACAGCGCTTCGTACTGCAGACTCAGGTTACCTTACAAGGCGTCTTGTTGATGTATCACAGGATGTTATTATTCGTGATGATGATTGCGGATGCAACGACGGTATTGTTGTAAGCAAAATTATGGACGGTAACCGTGTACTTGAAACACTTGAAGAAAGACTTACAGGCAGATTTGTAGTTGAACCTGTTGTTGACCCTAAGACCGGAGAAGTTCTTATGGAAGCTGACAGAATGATGACTGCTGATGATGCTAAGCGTATTGCTGACGCAGGTATTGAATCAGTTAAAATTCGTTCACTTATCACTTGTAAATCACGCCACGGTGTTTGCCGCAAGTGCTATGGTGCAAACCTTGCATTTAATGAGCCGGTTCAGGTTGGTGAGGCTGTTGGTATTATCGCAGCACAGTCAATCGGTGAACCTGGTACACAGCTTACAATGAGAACATTCCATACCGGTGGTGTTGCCGGCGGTGCAGATATTACACAGGGTCTTCCTCGTGTAGAAGAACTTTTTGAAGCAAGAAAGCCAAAGCAACTTGCTATTCTTTCTGAAATCGAAGGTGATGTTCGATTTGAAGAAATCAAGAAGAGTCGCCATGTAATTGTTTATAATAAGGATACAGCAGAAGAAAAGAAATATCTTATTCCTTACGGTGCAAGACTTTGCGAAAATATCGTAGAGGGTGCACATATTGAAAAAGGTACAGAACTTACACTCGGTGCTGTAAATCCGCATGATGTTCTTGCTATCCTTGGTGAAGAAGCTGTTTATAATTACCTTATTAAAGAAGTTCAGTTTGCATATCGTACACAGGGTGTTGATATTAACGATAAGCATATCGAAGTTATTGTTCGTCAAATGCTTAAGAAATGCACTGTTGATGAATCAGGCGATACTGATCTTGTTGCAGGTACAATGGTTGATGTTTCAGCAGTTGATGAAGCAAATGATAAAATTGAAGCAAGAATTAAAGCCGGTGAAGAAAATCTTAAGAAGGCAACTTATATTCCTATTCTTATGGGTATTACAAAAGCTTCTCTTGCAACAGATTCATTCCTTTCGGCTGCATCATTCCAGGAAACAACAAGAGTTCTTACCGATGCTGCTATCAAAGGTAAGAGTGACCCGCTTATCGGTCTTAAGGAAAATGTTATTATCGGTAAACTTGTTCCGGCAGGTACCGGTATGGATGTATTCCGCAAGGTTGATGTTGTTCCAAGTTATTTTTCAGCAGAAAACAGCGATGAAATTTTAAATCTTGAACAATTGCAAGAACTCTTGACAAACACTATGCAGTAGTGGTATAATGCTAAATCGTGTGATAGGTGTTTGTGCAAATATTACAAACTTTATCCTTGAATTTTAGTGAATAATACAACATTTAGGGGCGAGCCTTGTGCTTGCCCCGAGATGTGCGTTTAATTGATATGCTGATTTTTCGGCATATGACTTATACGCACATTGCGTATAAATAATACTTGAAAGGAGATAAACTATTGCCTACCTTTAATCAGCTCGTAAGAACAGGTCGTAAGACTATCGAAAAGAAGTCAAAGACACCTGCACTTTTAAAGGGCTTAAACACTAAGAAAAATGTTGTTACAGATAACAACTCACCTCAAAAGCGTGGCGTTTGTACTGCTGTTAAGACAGCTACACCTAAGAAGCCTAACTCAGCTCTTCGTAAGATTGCCAGAGTTCGTCTTACAAACGGAATTGAAGTATCTGCTTACATTCCGGGCGTTGGTCATAACCTTCAGGAACACTCTGTTGTTATGATTCGTGGCGGTCGTGTTAAGGACCTTCCTGGTGTGCGTTACCACATCATCCGCGGTACACTTGATACACAGGGTGTTAATGGCAGAATGCAGAGCCGTTCTAAGTACGGTGCAAAGAAGCCAAAGGCTGCTAAGAAATAAGCCTTATTTTAATGGATAACAATAGTTTATATACCTATATATAAAGCGTATATGACCTTTTGTTGACTCCACGGAAAAACCGAGTACCTATGAACTCATTAAAAATTATGAAGGAGGGAAGCGAAGATGCCAAGAAGAGGCCAAATCGCTAAGCGTGATGTATTACCTGATCCGCTTTACAATTCAAAGCTTGTAACCAGACTTATCAACAGCATCATGCTTGATGGAAAGAAGGGCGTCGCTCAGAAGATTGTTTACGACGCATTCGACATCATTAAGGAAAAAACAGGCAACGAACCATTAGAAACTTTTGAAGCTGCAATGGAAAATGTAATGCCTGTACTCGAGGTAAAGGCACGCCGTGTAGGTGGTGCAACTTACCAGGTACCTCTCGAGGTTCGTCCTGAAAGAAGACAGACTTTAGGTCTTCGTTGGATTACTCTTTACGCTCGTCAGCGTTCAGAGAGAACTATGAGAGAGCGTCTTGCTGCTGAAATTATGGACGCTGTCAATAAGACAGGCGGAGCAGTTAAGAAGTGCGACGATACACACAAGATGGCAGAAGCAAACAAAGCATTTGCTCATTTCAGATATTGATAGGAGGGTATTATGTCAAGACAAGTATCTCTTGAGATGACAAGAAATATTGGCATTATGGCTCATATTGATGCAGGTAAAACTACAACCACCGAGCGTATTCTGTATTATACAGGTGTAAACCATAAGATTGGTGAAACACACGAAGGTGCTGCAACAATGGACTGGATGGAGCAGGAGCAGGAGCGTGGTATTACTATCACATCTGCTGCAACTACTTGTTTCTGGAAAAAGCATAGAATCAATATTATTGATACACCGGGTCACGTTGACTTCACAGTAGAAGTTCAGCGTTCACTTCGTGTACTTGACGGTTCAGTTACTGTTCTTTGTGCAAAGGGCGGTGTTGAACCGCAGTCTGAAACCGTTTGGCGTCAGGCTGATGAATATAAAGTACCTCGTATGATATTCGTTAATAAAATGGATATTATGGGTGCTGACTTTTACAGGGCACTTGATATGGTTAAAGACCGTTTCAAATGTAATGCTCTTCCTATCCAGCTTCCAATCGGAAGTGAGGATACTTTCGAAGGTATTATTGACCTTGTAGAAAACCATGCCGTTATCTATATCGATCCTGATAAAGAAAAAGGTATGAAATTTGAAATTAGAGAAATTCCTGATGATATGAAGGAACTTGCTGCTAAATACAGAACTGAACTTGTTGAACATGTAGCTGAAATGGATGAAGACCTCATGGAAAAATATTTCGAAGAGGGCGAAGATGCTATTACAGTTGATGAAATCAAGAAAGTTATTCGTAAATCTACCATTGCTAACTCAATGGTTCCTGTATGCTGCGGTACTGCATATCGTAATATGGGTGTTCAGCCACTCCTTGATGCAATTGTTGACTATATGCCGGCTCCTACCGATGTAGAGTCAATCAAGGGTGTAAATCCTGATACAGAGGAAGAAGAGTTCCGTCATTCTTCAGATGATGAACCGTTCTCAGCTCTTGCATTCAAGATTGCTACTGACCCATTTGTTGGTAAGATTTGTTTCTTCCGTGTATATTCAGGTAAGATTGCTGCCGGTACTCCTTGCCTTAACTCTGTTAAGGACCAAAAGGAAAGAATGGGCAGAATCCTTCTTATGCACGCTAACCACAGAGAAGATATTCCTGTTGCATATTCAGGTGATATTGCTGCTGCTGTTGGTTTAAAGAACACAACAACCGGTGATACTCTTTGTGATGAAAACAATCCTATCGTACTTGAATCAATGAATTTCCCTGACCCTGTTATCCGTGTAGCTATTGAGCCAAAGACTAAAGCAGGTCAGGAAAAGATGGGTATTGCTCTTGCAAAGCTTGCAGAAGAAGACCCAACATTTAAAGCATATACTGATGAAGAAACAGGACAAACTATTATCGCTGGTATGGGTGAACTTCACCTTGAGATTATTGTTGACCGTCTTCTTCGTGAGTTTAAGGTTGAAGCTAATGTAGGTGCTCCGCAGGTTGCTTATAAAGAAACCATCCAGAGCGAAAGTTCTTCTGACCTTAAGTATAAGAGACAGTCAGGTGGTTCAGGTCAGTACGGTCATGTTAAGATTCGTATTATGCCTAACCTTGATGAAAACGGCATCGGCAAGGGTTACGAATTCGTTAACCAAATTGTCGGCGGTGCTATTCCTAAGGAATATATCCCTGCTGTTGACGCCGGTATCCAGGGCGCTATGAAGAGCGGTATCCTTGCCGGTTATAATGTAGTTGATGTTCGTGTTGAACTTTATGATGGTTCTTATCACGAAGTTGACTCATCTGAAATGGCATTTAAGATTGCCGGTTCTATGGCATTTAAGGATGCTGCAAAGAAAGCTAATCCAATCATCCTTGAACCTATGATGAAGGTTACAGTAATCGTACCTGAAGAATATATGGGCGATGTAATCGGTGACCTTAACTCTCGTCGTGGTTTAATCAGAGGTATGGAAGACAGAGCAGGTGCTAAGCAGATTAACGCAAGAGTTCCGCTTTCAGAAATGTTTGGTTATGTTAACGACCTTCGTTCAAAAACTCAGGGCCGTGGCCAATACACAATGGAACCGGACGGTTATGAACCTGTTCCTAAGTCAATTAGTGAGTCTATCATTAGCGAAAGAGCTAAAAAAGACTAATTAGTTGCTTATAATTTATAAAAAACTCTTGATATTTCTATTTTTATTTGATAGAATATCTTTGACAATTTTTCTATTGTAAATTTTAAGGAGGAAAATTCCAATGGCAAAAGAACATTTTAATCGTACCAAGCCACATGTAAATATTGGTACAATCGGTCACGTTGACCATGGTAAGACTACTCTTACTGCTGCTATCACAAAGTATCTTGCAAACAAGGGCTATGCAAAGTTTGAAGACTATGCAGATATCGATAAGGCTCCTGAAGAAAGAGAACGTGGTATCACAATTAACACAGCTCATGTTGAGTATGAAACTGACAAGCGTCACTATGCTCACGTTGACTGCCCGGGCCATGCTGACTATATCAAGAACATGATTACAGGTGCTGCTCAGATGGATGGTGCTATCCTTGTTATCGCTGCAACTGATGGTCCTATGGCTCAGACTAAAGAACACCTTCTCCTTGCTCGTCAGGTAGGCGTTCCAGCAATCATCGTATTCCTTAATAAGACTGACCAAGTTGATGACCCAGAACTCCTTGAACTCGTTGAAATGGAAGTTCGTGAAACTCTTGCTGAATATGAATTCGACGATGAGTGCCCAATCATCAAGGGTTCAGCTCTTAAGGCTCTCGAAGCTACATCAAATGATGACCCTGCTTGCGACTGCATTAGGGAACTCATGGATGCAGTTGACTCTTATATCCCAACTCCTGACCGTAAGTCAGACCTTCCTTTCCTTATGCCTGTTGAAGACGTATTCACAATCACTGGTCGTGGTACAGTTGCAACCGGTAGAGTAGAAAGAGGTAAGCTTAATACTAACGATACAGTTGAAATGGTTGGTCTTCGTGACGAAATCCGTTCAACAGTATGTACTGGTATCGAAATGTTCAGAAAGATTCTTGACTATGCTGAAGCTGGTGACAACATCGGTTGTCTTCTTCGTGGTGTTCAGAGATCTGACATCGAGAGAGGTGAAGTTCTTGCCGCTCCTGGTTCAATCCACCCACACACAAAGTTCTCAGGTCAGGTTTATGTTCTTTCAAAGGACGAAGGTGGCCGTCATACTCCTTTCTTCAATAACTATCGTCCACAGTTCTATTTCAGAACAACTGACGTAACAGGTGTTATCACTCTTCCAGAAGGTACAGAGATGTGCATGCCTGGCGATAATGTAGTAATGAATGTTGAACTCATCACTCCAATC
>OLOR01000533.1_pt1 | contig 40398 bp, 26 predicted proteins | sample 1672521 | NCBI WGS metagenome assembly OLOR01 (sample SAMEA3136695, study PRJEB25190) | human gut metagenome | biome: human gut; feature: human-associated habitat; material: faeces | place: Austria | collected 2013
CACAGCTTCGTATCTAAGGAGACTATTAAGTTTGCAAACCTGAATCCAGAAAACTGCAAGGTTATCGTTTGTCATTTAGGAAACGGTGCAAGTATTTCTGCATCAATTGGCGGTAAGTGTGTAGATACAAGTATGGGTCTGACTCCTCTGGAAGGTCTGATCATGGGTACCAGAAGTGGTGATGTTGATCCAGCTGTTGTTCAGTATATCTGCAACAAGGAGAATAAGACTGTTGATGAGGTATTAAATATCTTAAATAAGAAGTCTGGTGTTCTTGGTATTTCTGGTGTTTCCAGTGACTTCCGTGATGTTACAAAGGCTGAAAATGAAGGAAATGAGAGAGCAAAGGCAGCAAACGAGGCATTTATTTATCGTGTAATTAAGTACATCGGTGCATATGTTGCTGCTATGAACGGTGTAGACGCAATTGCATTCACAGCAGGTGTTGGTGAGAATGACGTAAATGCAAGAGAGAAGATCTTAAGCGGTCTGACCTACTTAGGCATTGAAGTTGACCATGAGGCAAACAAGAAGAGAGGAGAGAACACAATGATCTCTACTCCGGCTTCTAAGGTTAAGGTTTGCGTTATCCCGACAAACGAAGAGTTGGCAATCGCAAGAGAGACTGTTGCGCTGGTATAAGCCGACAGACAAGTCACAAATTACCGGGCAGCAGCTGCATAGGCAGCTGCTGCTTGTTTCTATGAAAGGTTGGGTTACAAATTGTCGTTATCAGAACAGAGCAGGATTCGCAATTTCTGTATTATTGCGCATATAGACCACGGAAAGTCCACGTTAGCGGACCGTATTATTGAAAAGACAGGCCTTTTGACCAGCAGAGAGATGCAGGAACAGGTTCTGGACAATATGGATCTTGAAAGAGAGAGAGGCATAACCATAAAGTCCCAGGCTGTGCGTACCATGTATAAGGCCAAGGACGGTGAGGAGTATATTTTCAATTTGATCGATACGCCTGGACACGTCGATTTTAATTATGAAGTGTCAAGAAGCCTTGCAGCTTGTGACGGTGCCATTTTGGTTGTCGATGCTGCACAGGGAATCGAGGCACAGACATTGGCGAATGTGTATTTAGCGTTAGATCATGATTTGGATGTTTTTCCAGTTATAAATAAGATTGATTTGCCAAGTGCAGATCCAGACCGTGTGGCGGCTGAGATCGAAGATATTATTGGCATAGAGGCGCAGGATGCACCGCGCATTTCAGCAAAAAATGGAATAAATATCGAAGCCGTTTTAGAGGAGATAGTTCATAAAATTCCGGCACCAAAGGGAGATCCGAACGCACCGCTTAAAGCATTGATCTTTGATTCAAAGTATGATTCATATCGCGGTGTTATAGTATTTTGTCGTATTATGGAGGGAACTGTTAAAAAGGGCGATACCGTTCGCATGATGGCAACTGGTGCTGTTGAGGAAGTTGTTGAGGTTGGTTATTTTGGTGCAGGCCAGTTTATCGCATGTAATGAGCTTTCAGCCGGCATGGTAGGCTATATCACAGCCAGTATCAAAAATGTGCGCGAAACTCGCGTCGGCGATACGATTACTGACAATAACAATCCGGCAGCAGAGCCACTTCCTGGATACAAGAAGGTTAATCCGATGGTGTACTGTGGTCTCTATCCGGCAGATGGTGCAAAGTATCCAGATCTTAGAGATGCGCTTGAAAAACTTCAGCTAAATGATGCCTCCCTGCAGTATGAGCCTGAGACATCTATTGCACTTGGTTTTGGCTTCCGCTGTGGTTTCCTTGGTCTTCTCCATTTGGAAATTATTCAGGAACGTCTTGAGCGAGAGTACAATCTTGATCTTGTAACCACGGCACCAGGCGTTGTGTACCATATTTATAAAACAGATGGGACAATGATGGAGCTGACAAATCCTTCCAATATGCCAGATCCATCTGCAATTGAACATATGGAAGAGCCAGTTGTCTCAGCAGAAATCATGGTAACTAGTGAATATATAGGAGCCATAATGGATCTTTGTCAGGAAAGAAGAGGTATTTACCTTGGTATGGAATATATCGAGGAGAACCGCGCTGTATTAAAGTATGATTTGCCATTAAATGAGATTATTTACGATTTCTTCGATGCGCTTAAATCACGCTCAAGAGGATATGCATCATTTGATTATGAATTAAAGGGCTATATGAAATCAGAGCTTGTAAAGCTTGATATCCTGGTAAATAAAGAGACAGTCGATGCACTTTCATTTGTTGTATTTGCAGGAAGTGCTTATGAAAGAGGAAGAAAAATGTGCGAAAAGCTTAAGGATGAAATTCCAAGACAGCTTTTTGAGATTCCGATTCAGGCAGCAATTGGAAGCAAGATTATCGCCAGAGAGACTGTTCGTGCAATGCGTAAGGATGTCCTTGCAAAATGTTACGGTGGTGATATCAGCCGTAAGAAGAAGCTTCTTGAAAAGCAAAAGGAAGGAAAGAAGCGCATGCGTATGGTCGGAAACGTAGAGATTCCGCAGAAGGCATTTATGAGTGTGCTCAAGCTTGATGAGGAGTAATCGGATGCTTGGTCTTTATATTCACATTCCCTTTTGTGTGCGAAAATGCCGATACTGTGATTTTTTATCGGCACCTGCATGTGATTCAGAGCGTGAAGCATATCTGAAAAGCCTGCATGGTCAGATAAAAGCAATTGGTGAACGTCTGAGACAAAAAAAGTCAGGGAAACATTATATTGTAGACAGTATTTTTATAGGAGGCGGTACGCCGTCTTTGTTATCATCTGATCAGATGCAGGCATTGATGGATGTGGTGCGAGAGTCTTTTTATGTTGCAGATGATGCTGAAATTACTGCTGAATGTAATCCTGGCACTGTCACGAGAAAAAAGCTTTGTGCATACAAAAGAGCAGGAATCAATCGCCTAAGCATAGGACTGCAGTCAGCTGATAATGAGGAACTGGCGCTTTTAGGGCGAATCCACACATGGGAAGAATTTTTAGATACCTTTAAAGCGGCTCGTAATGCCTGCTTTACTAATATCAATATTGATATCATGAGTGCGCTTCCAGGTCAGACAGTTTTATCATATCAAAATACGCTGACAAGTGTGCTTGCACTTCATCCGGAGCATATTTCAGCATATAGCCTGATCATCGAAGAGGGAACACCTTTTTTTGATGAGTATGGTGAAACTGATTGTGCCAAAAAGAAGAAAAAGGATGCCGCGAAATTGCTTCCTTCTGAAGATGAAGTGGTGCAGATGGACGAACTTACCTGGAAACTTTTAGGTGAGGCTGGCTATGAGCACTATGAGATTTCCAATTATGCATTGCCAGAAAGCGTATGCAGACACAATTTAAAGTACTGGCACTGTGAAGAATATCTTGGTGTCGGTACAGGTGCTGCTTCGTATATGAAAACAAATTCATCAGGTGATTATTGTCGTTTGAAGGTCATTACTGATACAAAAGCGTTTTCAGAGATTGACTGGAATGATCCGTTGTCTTTAGACAAATGCTTTGCGGAATGTGATATACTTTCTTTGCAGGAACAAATGGAGGAGATGGCCTTTCTTGGTCTTCGCACAAAAGAAGGTGTCAGACTGTCGTCATTTTATGAACGCTTTGGCAAATCATTTAATGAAGTATATGGGGAAGTAGTTAAGAAATATACTGCGATGGGGATGATGAAAGCAGATGAGACACATGTTGCGCTCACGCTTAAAGGCATGGAGGTCGCAAATTGGATCATGGCTGATTTTTGCGGCTGATTTTTCAGAAGAATACAAGGTGCTGTGAGATTTGCAGCACGGAAAAGAGGAAAAGATGTATCAGGTCGATTGTTCCGTTTTGCTGGACGGAAAAAAATTCTACGAGATGTCGATATGGAATATGTACTGCAGAAAGAAAAGCTATGTGTTTCTGACAGCTGTTATGTATGCATTTTCTATGTTAATGATATCATCAGCACTCCCACAGATTTTGACGGGAACAAACAACACAGCCATTATCAACGGCGGTATGGGCTTTGTATTACTTGTTCTTGTTGTCTATATGAATTATAATCATATCAGTCGTTTCAAGAGAGCTTCTAAAAACGAAGAGTGGTTAAAAAAGACAGGTAAGCATATACGAATTACAAAAGAGCAGATCGTAAATTATCGTATTGAGGCACAGGAAGAGCGTAAGTATGAGTGGTCTCAAGTACTTGGTGCATATAATCGCAAGGAAGAAATTGTTCTGTGCACAAAAAAGGATGAGCAGATCATGACACTTGATAAGTCAAAGCTTTCCGAGTCAGAGATGAAATTTATAACGGACATTATTGATGAGAGACATTTATGGAGAACGTCAATGCCGATCCGTACAGTATATCTTATGTTTGGCGCAATTACATTCGTTGGAGTTGCATGGATCGTACAAGCCATTTTAAAGGTGATGTAATATAAAAAAGTAAGCGTTTATTTTGGAAACGAAATAGATGCTTATTTTTTTATATTACAGTTCACGCGTCATGCTAGATCTTGACAAATTTCATGCTTGCATAGAAATTTGTCAGATCAGCAGGACGAAGTGGACGCCCGTTAATGAGCAAAACAAAGTTGCGAAGCAACGGCGCACGGAGCGTGCGATTTTGCGAATGGGCGTTCCGTGAACTGTAATGAAATTTGTCATGCTGTAATATTGGTTTATCCGTGAACTGTAACTTTCATGCTTGACATTTCAGAGAAAGATCTTGTAAAATTATGCCTGCTGTTTTATAATGTGATAAGATGATATCAGGGTCAAAAGCTCCAAAAGCCGTTCGTGCTTGCACGATTAGGTTTTTGAGCTTGGGACCCGCAAAAACATGAGGATGCAGCGATTTTCAAGGAAAATCAGCGAATCCGAATGTTTTTAGAATTGCGAAAGTTGCATAGCAACGGAGCAATTCGTGGATATCATAAGATAATACCAGTGTCAAAAGGTCAGAAATCTGACGCAATCTGGTATCGAAGGGGAAATTCCCATAAAGAATGGAAAGGAGTGCAGTGAGAACGCTGCAGTAATAGAAGAATGAGTAAATCCCGCAAGAAAAAGAAGGATTCTTTTAAAATTATATATATGATACTGGGAATAGAGATGCTAGTTACGGTGGCTGTAATTGGTTATTTTGGATACCATTATGGAAGTATTTTATTAGCTGGTTTTAAGAGTGCTAAGGCAAGTATTAGTTCACAGACACCGGTACAAGATCCGGGATATCCGATTGATGTGGATGGACAGGCACCGACAAATCAGGTACAGGCAGACACAGAAGTGGTTACGGAGGAGGTGTTTAAGCCAACTAGTGCTAAGCTTGTCGCAGTAGGAGACAATCTTATGCATCGTTCCTGTACATTAAGCGCAAAGAATGCTGATGGAACATATGATTTTACTAAGCATTTTGCAAATATGGCTGATATCTTTAAGGCAGCCGATCTTGCTGTGATTAGTCAGGATACTGTGTTAGGTGGTATTGAACTTGGGGCGACCTCTACTGAGACAGGTATTTTCAACACTGCAGTGGAACTTGCGGATGGTATGGCAGATGCAGGAATCAATGTTGTTCTTGCTGCTAATAATCATATCATGGATGAAGGCAGTGCCGGCCTGAATACGATGATGAGCTATTTTAGTACAAAATATCCGAATATTACGCTTCTTGGTGTAAATAACTCCAGAGAGGCTAAGGATGAGCCTGTTTATGTGGAGACAAATAACATTAAGATTGCAATGATTAATTATAGCTATGGTTCTAACCAGACAGCTGATCTGGATGCAAGTCCATATTTATTAAATCAGTATGATGAGGATTGGCTGTCTGATATATTAAAGCAGGCAAGAGAGGAAGCTGATTTTATTATCGCATTTCCATTTTGGGGCGAGCAAAACAGCATGGACTACACGCAGGAGCAGGAGCGTCAGGCACAGTTTCTGGCGGACAATGGTGTTGATCTGATTATTGGATCATATCCTCATGTAGTAGAACCTGTTAAATGGATCACAGCAGAAAATGGAGATCGTACTCTTGTTTATTATTCACTTGGCAATTTCCAGTCAATCCAGAATACAGTGGAAAATATGCTTGGCGGTCAGGCGAATGTAACAATCAGTAAGGAAGAGGATGGAACTCATATTTCAGATTACTCACTTGATTTTGTTGTAACTCATTATGAGCAGAGAGAATCTAGTGAATATTATGACATTGTCACAACATATCCGCTGGCTGATTACACAAGTGATCTGGCAGCGCGCCATGGTATGTCTGTATCTGGAAACGAGGAGTTTAATCTGGCATCTTTGCAGGGATTAAGCAGTCAGATTCTGTCAAAATGCGATCTGGACGAGAGTAAGGAACAAGATGCGTCAAAAGATGAATTAACAGATGAATCAACAGATGAATCAACAGATGGAGAAAACTAAATTGAAGACAAAAAATGCAAATAAGTGTGCAGCGGCCGGTATGTGCGGCGGCTGCACTTATATTAACGGAAGTTATGAGAAACAGCTTACAGAAAAAGAACAGTATGTGAGAACACAACTAAAGGGAATTTGTCCGGTAAATCCAATTATCGGAATGAAAAATCCATACCATTACCGCAATAAGGTGACAGCAACATTTTCCTATAAAAAAGGCGAAATTTTTTCTGGAATCTATGAGGAGAAAAGTCACAGTGTTGTGCCGGTAGATTCCTGTCTGTTAGAGGATCAGACCGCAGATCAGATTATATGTGATATAAGAGGACTGCTCAAATCATTTAAGATTACGATTTACAGTGAGCGCACACGTTATGGTCTGCTGCGCCATGTTATGATCAGACGAGGCTTTACAACAGGTGAAGTGCTAGTGATTCTTGTTGTTACTTCACCAGTGTTCCCATCAAAAAATAACTTTGTGAAAGCACTTTTAAAGATGCATCCAGAGATTACAAGTGTTGTATTAAATGTAAATGACCGGATGACAAGTATGGTGCTTGGCGATAGAAATATTGTACTGTACGGAAAGGGCTATATTGAAGATGTGCTTTGCAATAACCGTTTTCGTATCTCAGCGCAGTCCTTTTATCAGATTAATCCAGTGCAGACACAAAAGCTGTATGAAAAGGCTGTTGAGCTGGCAAATCTGACAGGTGAGGAAATTGCGATTGATGCTTACTGTGGAATTGGAACTATTGGAATGACTGCAGCATCAAAAGCAAAAACTGTACTTGGAATTGAATTAAATGCGCTCGCTGTAAAGGATGCAATTGCCAATGCGAGAGCAAATCATGTGACAAATATTCATTTTCTTCAGGGAGATGCAGGAGAACAGATGACACAGATGGCAGAGGAGGGAAGTCATGCCGATGTTGTCTTCATGGACCCACCGAGAAGCGGAAGCAGTGAAGCATTTATGGATTCAGTTGCTGTTTTAAATCCAAAGCGCATTGTATATGTTTCTTGTAATCCGCAGACACTGGCAAGAGATCTTAAATATCTGGCAAAGAAAGGCTATCACACAAAGCAAGCAACACCAGTCGATATGTTCCCGTGGACAAAGGCTGAACATGTGGAAACAGTTTGTTTACTTGAGAAAGGAAAAAAGTAATGATTAAAAATATTGTATTAGATATTGGAAATGTACTGATTCCGTTTTCATGGCGGCAGCATCTGGATCATTTTGGATTTTCAGATGAAATAAAGAAACGTCTGGCAGATGCAGTCTTTTTAAATGATGACTGGAACGAGATTGACCGAGGTGTTCTGACAAAAGAAGAACTTTTGGCTCGCTTCATTGAGAACGATCCTGGTATTGAAAAAGAAATTTATATGGTAATGGAAAATATAAATGGTACAGTTGGTGAGTATCCGTACACAAGCACATGGGTGCCAAAGCTTAAGTCAATGGGATATCGTGTGTATCTATTGTCCAATTTCAGTGATCAGCAGCTGCATGACAGCAGAGAAAAGCTTCCATTTATTGATCAGGCAGATGGTGTGCTATTATCATTTCGCTACAAGATGATAAAACCAGATGATGCGATCTACCAGAAGTTATTTGAATTATTTTCATTAAAGCCAGAAGAATGTCTGTTTTTTGATGACAAACAGGAAAATATTGACGGTGCAGTGCGAAATAAAATGAATGGACATGTGTTTACCAGCTATGAAGATGCAATGAATACAATAAAAAATATGTAGGAGGAAAAAATGGCAGTATATCAATTAGAAAACGAACACATTTATCTGGAGGTTGCAAGTCACGGCGCAGAGCTTGTGCGTCTTGTTGGCAAGAAGACAAAAAAGGAATATTTATTTGATGGAGATCCAAAGTATTGGAAGCGTCATTCTCCAATTCTGTTTCCGTTTGTCGGCGGTGTGAAAAACAAAGAGTACCGCTATAATGGAAAGACTTATACAATGACACAGCATGGATTTGCGAGAGATATGGAATTTACACTGGACAGTCAGACACAGGATACGCTGTGGTTTTCAATTGTATCTAACGAGACGACAATGGAAAATTATCCATTCACATTCCGTCTTGAGGTTGGTTATCAGTTAAAGGGAACAGAAGTAACTGTACTTTGGAATGTAATCAACACAGATACAAAAGAAATGTATTTTTCAATTGGTGCACACCCGGCATTTTTCACCAGTATGACACTAGAGGCTGGTCCAGATACAGATCATCTTCACATGGGCGATAATATTGAAGGAACATTTACCTGCTATCGTGTTACAGAAAATGCAATGGCACTTGAGGATGATACTCTTGTACTGCCGCGTGACCTGCCGCTTACAGCTGATCTGTTTTCAAGAGATGCTATTATTTCAAAGGATGATCAGGCATCACGTCTGGCACTGGCTTATCCGGATGGACAGGAGTATGTAGTTATGCAGTTTGATGAGCCAATCTTTGGATTGTGGTCACCAACTAGCGATGCACCATTTGTATGCTTAGAGCCATGGCATGGAAGATGCGATGCAGATGATTTCACAGGTACACTTCAGGAGCGCGCATATGAAAGAATGCTAGAGGTTGGCGGTGTATTTAATGGTGTTTATACAATTGGTCTGCCGCTAGAGTGATAGGAGCATAGAGAATGATTTATATTGGAAATCACGTTTCTTCGTCAAAGGGATATGAGGCGATGGGTAAACAGGAAGTAGCGCTTGGCGGCGATACGTTTGCCTTTTTCACAAGAAATCCAAGAGGCGGAAGCGCAAAAGAGATAAAAGATGAAGATGTACAGCGTCTTCTGACACTGATGAAAGATCACTCATTTGGTCCTCTTGTTGCACATGCACCATATACAATGAATGTTTGTGCAGCAAAGGAGGATATTCGCAAATTTTCTGTGGAGATGCTAAAGGATGATATAAGGCGTATGGAATATCTGCCAGGTGCCTTTTACAATTTTCATCCGGGCTCACATGTTGGTCAGGGAAGCAAAGCTGGCATTGAGCTTATAGCAGCAGCGTTAAATGAGTGCATAAGCAGTACACAGAGCGTAACGATTTTACTTGAGACGATGGCCGGAAAGGGAAGCGAGGTCGGAAGAAGCTTTGAGGAATTAAAAGAAATCATGGACCGTGTTTCATGTAAGGAAAAACTTGGTGTTTGTTTTGATACATGTCATGTGTGGGACGGTGGTTATGATATCGTTAATCATCTTGATGAAGTTCTTTCTGAGTTTGATCGTCTGATCGGTCTTGACAAACTGTGTGCTGTACATTTAAATGACAGTATGAATGATTGCGGTGCACATAAGGATCGCCATCAAAAGCTTGGTCTTGGAAAAATTGGAGAGGAAGCTTTAAGAAGAGTTGTCACTCATCCAGCGCTTCAGGGTCGTCCATTTATTCTTGAGACACCTAACGAGGATGACGGTTATGCAAGAGAGATTGCCATGGTGCGTAAGTGGCAGGAGCAATAAATTAAAAAACAGCAGGAGGAAAGCGTGATGGATCATTTATTATATGGCTGTGCATATTATGATGAGTATATGCCGTATGAACGGCTTGACAAGGATCTTGCTATGATGAAAAAGGCAGGAATCAATGTAATCAGGATTGCAGAGTCGACTTGGAGCACAGAAGAGCCAGAAGACGGAGTGTTTGATTTTTCTCATGTCACAAAGGTACTAGAAGCTTGTGAACGCGAAAAAATTAATGTTATTATCGGAACACCAACATATGCAATACCAGCTTGGATGGCAAAAAAGTATCCGGATATCATGGTGACAGATAAGAGTGGGCGACGTCCATACGGTGCGCGTCAGATTATGGACATAACACATCACGCTTACCGTTTCTACTGCGAGCGTATTATTCGTAAGCTGATGGAAGTGGTAAAGGACTATTCCTGCGTTATTGGATTTCAGCTTGACAATGAGACAAAGCATTTTGGTACGAGCAGCGAAAATGTACAGCAGGCATTTGTATCATGGATTAAGAAGCAGTATCAGGGAGATATTGAGAGGTTCAATCACGATTTCGGACTGGATTACTGGAGTAACAGAATTAACAGCTGGGAGCAGTTTCCAAGTGTAAGAGGTACTATAAATGGAAGCCTTGGCTGTGCATTTGAGCAGTTTCAAAGAAGTCTTGTAACGGAATTTTTGATGTGGCAAAGAAGTATTGTGCAGGAATATCTGCGCGAGGATCAGTTTGTTACTCATAATTTTGACTTTGCATGGAAGGGTCATTCTTACGGTGTTCAACCAGATGTTGACCATCCATCTGCATCAAAGGCACTTACAATAGCAGGCTGTGATATTTATCATCCATCACAGGATGATCTGACAGGAAAGGAAATTTCCTTCTGTGGTGATATGACACGTTCACTTAAAAAGGATAATTATCTTGTAATTGAGACAGAAGCACAAGGTTTTCCAGAGTGGACACCATATTCAGGTCAGCTTAAATTACAGGCATTTTCTCATCTTGCAAGCGGAGCTGACAGTGTGATGTACTGGCATTGGCATTCAATTCACAATGCATGTGAAACATACTGGAAAGGTATTTTAAGTCATGATCTGCAGGAGAATGCAATTTATCGTGAGGTTAGCCAGATAGGAAAATCATTTGAGGCCTTAAGCGACAAATTGATTCACTTAAAGAAAACGAATCAGGCTGCTATTATGGTCAGCAATGAAGCATTAACTGCGCTTAACTGGTTCCAAATTCCTGGCGGAAAAACTTCCTATAATGATATTGTGCGCTGGATTTATGATGCGCTTTATGAGCAGAATATAGAGTGTGATATTATCTGGACAGATGAAACTAATCTCGATGCATATAAAGTGATTTTTGTCCCTGCATTATATAGTGCGCCAAAGGAAGTATTTGAGCGTTTATCAGCATTTGCAGCAAATGGAGGTACACTTGTTGCTACCTTTAAGACAGGCTTTACTGATGAGCATGTAAAGGTGAATTGTGACAGACAGCCGGCAGGTCTTTCTGAGTGCATGGGTGCCTGGTACGATCGTTTTACTGCACCAAAAAATGTTGGTCTGTCTGGTGAAACCTTTGGCTTATCAAAGGATGAATTGCAGGTACAAGACTTTATGGAGTTAGTTGAGCCAGCTGGGGCAAAGGTACTTGCCTTTTATGATCATTATATGTGGAAAGAGTATGCCGCTGTAACTAAAAACAGCTGGGGCAAAGGTACTTGCTATTATATCGCCTGCAAGACAAGCAGTGCATACATAAAGAAATTGACTGCCAGCATTGTAAAAGAGGCAGGACTTTGGGGCTGGAAGCAGGAAATTGCATTTCCAGTTATCATAAAAGAGGGTGTAAATCAGGAGGGAAAAAAGATTCGCTATCTGTTTAATTATTCAGGAAAGGAACAGAGCGTGAAGCTGCCAAAAGAGGCGTCAAAGGTATCAAGAGTGCTCAAAGAGGAGGGCGCAGTTTTGAAAAAAGATCGTTTGACGCTTGCACCATGGGGCTTTGTAGTAGAGGAGGTTTAAGTAAACAGGAGGAAAACACTATGAATCTTGATATGACAAAAGGCAGCCCATTAAAGCTGATTTTAAAGTTTTTAGTTCCGGTATTGTTAGGATGTTTATTTCAGCAGCTTTACAATATGGTCGATACAATTATAGTAGGAAAAGGTGTTGGATCAGATGCACTTGCTGCGGTAGGTGCAACCGGAACAATTGTATTTTTCATTCTTGGTTTTATGAATGGATTGACGACAGGCTTTACTGTTTTGTCATCACAGCGTTATGGAGCAGGCGACTATGAAGGGCTTAGAAAGAGTGTCGGCAATGCTTTTGTGCTTGGCTTGATTGTGACTGTTATTATGACAATTGCGAGCTTGCTTGGCATGGACTGGCTGCTTCGCATAATGCAGACGCCAGAGGATATCTTTGATATGTCAAAGGAATATATTGTTATCATCTGTGTGGGTATTATATTTACAACATTGTATAATTTAACAGCTAGCATTTTACGTGCAGTAGGAAACAGTAAAGTTCCGCTTTATTTTCTGATTTTATCAGCACTGTTAAACGTTGTTCTTGACTTGTTCTTCATCATGGTATTGTCATGGGGCGTAGCTGGTGCTGCCATTGCAACAGTTATTTCACAGGGTGTTTCAGGAATTTTATGTCTTGTATTTTTGCTTACAAAAGTAGATATACTAAAGCTAAAGAAGGAGCACTTTAAGCTCGATCCAATTGGTGCGAAAATTCAGTTAAATATTGGTATTCCAATGGCTCTCCAATTTTCTATCACTGCAATCGGAACAATGATTTTACAGGCAGCATTGAATTTGCTTGGCTCTACAGTAGTTGCTTCTTATACAGCAGCCTGCAAGGTAGAGCAGCTTGTGACTCAGGCATTTCAGGCAATGGGCATGACAATGGCAACATACAGTGCACAAAACTGGGGCATACATTCTACTGAGCGTATAAGAAAAGGCCAGAAGACAGCAATGGTTCTTAGCTGCAGCTATGCTGTAATTATTTACTTTGTCGTTCTTGCTATACTTCCTTTTATGACATCACTGTTCTTTGACGGTGATTTGACCACGGTGATCGGCTATGTGCGCGAGTATATTCAAATCTGTGGACTTTGCTTTATTCCGCTTGGTATGATTTTTATTTATAGAAATGTACTTCAGGGATGTGGATATGCACTGTTTCCTACACTTGGAGGTGTCGTTGAGCTGATCAGCAGAAGTGTGTTTGCATTCATGGCAGCAAGGGCAAAAAGTTATACAGGTATCTGTGTTGCTAATGCAAGCGCATGGGTGACGGCCGGAATCTTCTTATGGATTGCGTACCTGTTCATTATGAAGGATATTCTAAAGAAGGACAAGGAAAGAGAATTGCAGAAAAAAGCAGACATTTGATAAACTAGGCAGTCTGCGTATGGCATTTGTAAAAGAATATAGAGAGGTTTCATATATGATAGAAACAGCACAAAAAAAAGAACGTCTGCTTTTAGTTGCGGTGAATACGGCAGAGGAGAGCAGAGTAAGAGCATCGCTGGAGGAGCTTGCTCTTTTGGTGGATACAGCTGGCGGTGAGGCCGTCGGCTCTATCTATCAGAATCTTGATCATCCAATTTCAGCTACTTATGTTGGAAAAGGAAAGATTGAAGAGATTCGCCAGCTGGCAGCACAGTTAGATGCAGACGGTATTGTGTGTGATGATGAACTTACACCGGCTCAGATGAAAAATCTAGAGCAGGAGCTTGGCTTTAATGTGCTTGACCGTACCATGGTAATTCTTGATATTTTTGCATCACGCGCAAGAAGCAGTGAGGGAAAAATTCAGGTTGAGCTGGCACAGCTTCGTTACCGTGCAAATCGTCTGACAGGAATGGGTCAGTCTATGTCGAGATTAGGCGGTGGTATTGGTACAAGAGGACCAGGTGAGAGTAAGCTTGAGACAGACCGCCGTTTGATTCATCAGCGTATAGGTCAGTTAAAGTCGGAGCTTGAGCAGGTAAAGCGCACAAGAGAAGTTACAAGAAAAAGAAGAAATGATACGCATATACCAGTTGCTGCAATTGTGGGATATACAAATGCTGGAAAATCAAGCTTGTTAAATAAGCTGACTGGTTCAGAGGTACTTGCAGAGGACAAGCTGTTTGCAACGCTTGATCCAACAACAAGACTGCTTAGTTTAGGCAATGACGAACCGCTTTTAATGACGGATACAGTAGGCTTCATTGATAAGCTTCCACATCATTTGATTGATGCATTTCGAAGTACGCTTGAGGAAGCAAAGCATGCTGATCTGATTATTCATGTTGTAGACTGTTCAAATCCAGAGCATGAGACTCAGATGCAGGTTGTATACCAGACATTAAAGGAGTTAGGTGTAGAGGGGAAACCAATCTTTACTCTTATGAACAAGCAGGATTTGTTATCAGAAGAAGAAAAAGATCTTTTCGAGCGAGATATGCAGGCAGACCGCACAATTGAGATTTCAGTAAAAGATGGCACAGGTCTTGACGAGCTGCGCGAGGTGCTTCTTTCTTTTCTTAGAAATCGCAAAAAATATGTGGAGCGTCTCTATGGATACGATGAGATGGGAAAAATTCAGTTGCTTCGCAAGTATGGACAGATTGTAACAGAGGAGTATCGTGATGATGGCGTAGCTGTCACCGGATATGTTCCAAACGAATATTATAACCAGATTCAGTAAATGACCAGGAGGGCTTAAGATGGAGCAAACGGCTCAGATAAAAGAATGTGCACATACCGTTGCCGGAATTGTGGCGCACGTAGATGCAGGAAAGACAACATTGGCTGAGAGTATGCTCTACCTGACAGGCGGCACAAGAAAGCTGGGAAGAGTTGACCACAAGGATGCATTTTTAGATACGTATGAGCTTGAGAAAAACAGAGGAATTACGATTTTTTCCAAGCAGGCAGAGCTAAATTTGAAAAACAGAAAGCTTACGCTTTTAGATACGCCAGGCCATGTGGATTTTTCGGCAGAGATGGAACGAACACTTCAGGTGCTTGATTATGCAATATTGGTAATTAGTGTTGCAGATGGCGTGTCTGGTCATGTGCAGACACTGTGGCGTTTGTTAAAGCAGTATAATGTTCCTGTATTTCTTTTTATTAACAAAATGGATCAGCCAGGTGCTGATAAAGAAGAAACGCTGCTGCAGCTGCAGAAACGCCTTGATGGCCGCTGCGTAGACTTTTCTGATCTTGAAAATTTCGATGAGCGTCTGGCAGAGACAGATGAGGAATTATTGGAACAGTTCTTTGAGACTGGAAAGATTAGACTGGAACATATAAAAAAGCAGATCAAGGATCGAAAGCTTTTTCCATGTTATTTTGGCTCAGCTTTAAAGATGCAGGGTATAACAGAATTTCTGGAAGGCTTTGAGATGTATACGACAGTACCAGTGTATGGCGATTTGTTTGGAGCACGTGTATTTAAAATTGCACGTGATGCACAGGGAAAACGACTGACATATTTAAAGGTGACAGGCGGTGTGCTTAAAGCAAAGCAGGTGATTGGTGAGGAAAAGATTGATCAGATCCGCGTCTACTCAGGTGCTTCATTTACATCAGTATCAGAGGCACAGCCTGGTATGGTTTGTGCCGCAACTGGATTAAATGATACTGTGACAGGACAAGGTTTAGGCTGTGAGATTCAGGCGCAAACGCCGATTTTGGAACCTGTTCTTACATACTGCGTGTCATTTTCGCCAGAGATTGATATTCACGAAATGTATAGAAAGCTTTCTGTGTTAGAGGAGGAGGAGCCGCAGCTGCAGCTTGTATGGCAGGAGGAGACTTCTGAGATTCATGCGAGAGTCATGGGTGAGGTGCAGATTGAAATTTTGCAAAGTTTGATTCGTGAGCGCTTTGGCGTGGAAGCCTTTTTTACTTCTGGTTCCATTATTTACAAGGAAACTGTGGAGAATACTGTTGAGGGAATCGGTCATTTTGAGCCGCTTCGTCATTATGCAGAGGTTCACCTTTTAATAGAACCGGGAGAACCAGACAGCGGAATGGTTTATGAGACAAACTGCAGCGAAGATTTGCTTTCAAAGAACTGGCAGCGCCTTATTATAACGCACCTAGAAGAAAAAAAACATAAGGGTGTGCTGACAGGCTCAGAGCTGACCGATACGAAGATCACACTTATAGCAGGCCGTGCTCACATAAAGCATACAGAGGGAGGAGATTTTAGACAGGCTACTTACCGTGCTGTCAGACAGGGCTTGATGCAGGCAAAGAGCAGACTTTTAGAGCCTGTGTACGCGTACCGTCTTGAAATTCCATCAGAATGTATTGGAAGAGCAATGACTGATATTCAGCAGATGTGCGGTACGTTTTCTGCTCCTGAGCAGGAAGGAGAGCTAAGCATACTTTCTGGAACAGCACCAGTATCAACGATGCGGGGCTATCAAAGAGAGGTCGTTGCCTACAGCAGAGGTCATGGTCGTCTTTTTTGTACATTAAAGGGATATGCACCGTGCCACAATGAGGAAGAGGTAGTGGAACGCATCGGCTATTTGCCGGAAGCAGATCTGTCAAATACGCCAGACTCAGTATTTTGCGCGCATGGAGCAGGCTTTGTTGTTCCATGGTATGAAGTGCCAGATTATATGCATATTGAAGGTATGGAGCATGAATCAGAAGAGGAGAAAATGCTTCGTGCAGCAAATGAGGCAAAACGTGCTAAGCAGGAAATAGTACGTTCTCTTGAAGACTATGAGGCAGAGAATGAGGAGCTAAAGCAGATCTTTGAGAGGACCTATGGACCTGTAAAGGTGTATCGCCAAGATGACGAGGAGCAGTATCAATCCTCAGCGCCAAAGGGAGCATCTACATATCGCCCAGCAAAGAAAAAGCAGCAAGAAGAGGAATATCTTCTTGTAGATGGCTATAATATTATTTTTGGCTGGCCAGAATTAAATGAGCTTTCAAAGACAGATATTGCGGCAGCAAGGCTTACATTGATGGATATTTTAAGTAATTATCAGGGTTACAGCAAGTGTAAGCTGATCCTTGTGTTTGATGCCTATAAGGTGCCAGGAGGAACAGAGCATGTTGAAAAGTACCACAATATTTACATTGTGTACACAAAAGAGGCAGAGACAGCAGATCAATATATTGAAAAAACAGTTCATGCAATGGGAAGAAAGCATCGCGTAACTGTGGCTACATCAGATGGTCTTGAGCAGGTTATCATTCTTGGACAGGGTGGTGTGCGTATGTCAGCACTTGGCTTAAAAAAGCAAATTGAAAGTGCCGGTCATGAGATTCGCGAAATGTGCACAACAAAGTCAGACAGCGGTAAAGTCTATTTGTTTCATGAGACATCTGATGATGTTAAGAAAAAGCTTGATGAAATTCGTCTGGAAAAAAATGATAGAAAAAAATGATAAAAAAATTGATAAAAAAATTGATAAAAAAATTGATATTGGGAAACAAGGGGAAAAGTAAAAAAACATTTGAAAGTGATTTCGACTGAGAGGAGAAATTTCTATGAAGGGAAAAAAGAAATCCTTTGCAGAGAAGATTAAAAAAGAAGGATGGATGAAAATTGATTGTCATCCGCTTGCTGTGTGGTTTGGCAGTACAATTGTAACTGTTTTGCTGTTGGAATTACTCAGCAGAAAATCATTATTTAGTCTGCTTCATTTTGTATTTGTGACACCGCATTTGTTTTTAATGAACTTTATGCTTGTGCTTACAACATATTCGCTTATGTTTTTGACAAGAAGGTGGGGATTTGTCAGAGGACTTGTGGCGATTTTTTGGGGCGCAATAGGTGTGACAGATTTTGTTTTGCTTTTGTTTCGAACAACACCGTTTAACTGGCATGATTTAAGCCTGATTGATTCTGCTATGCAGGTCATGAACCATTATGTATCAGGAATTGGATTTGTAGCAATCGGTGCTGTGATTGCAGCGTGTATTGTGCTTATAGTTGTGTTGTTTAAAAAGGCAGCACGTCTTGAAAAAAGGCCAAATTACAAAAAGGGTGCGGCAAGTGTAGTAACTGTGGCATTGTTAACAGTTTATTTTTGGTGTGTTGGCCGCTGGTCTGCAATTTTGCCGCGTAATTTCAGCAATATCGCGGAAGCTTATCAGACTTATGGTCTTGCCTACTGCTTTACAAATTCATACATCAGCACTGGAATTTCAAAGCCTGATAATTACGATGCGCAAAAGGTAGAAAATATCCTGGATGAAGAGGTTGTGCCTGTAAACACTGAAGTAGAGATTGATCCAGTGGAAACTACGGCACCAGAGGAAGTATCTGTCCCAGAAGAATATGAAGAAGAGACAAAGGCACCAATCGAAGAGTACGATGCAGGCGTCAATGTTATTTATCTTCAGTTAGAGTCATTCTTTGATATTACTGATTTGAATGATGTGACAGTAAATGAAGATCCGATTCCTAATTACCATCGCTTGTTTGATACATGCTCGTCTGGTTTTTTGAGCGTTCCATCTGTCGGTGCGGGAACAGCCAACACAGAGTTTGAGATTTTGACAGGCATGAATTTGGATTTCTTCGGCTGCGGCGAATATCCATATCAGACAGTACTTCGTGAGCAGACATGTGAGAGCCTGCCGTATTGTTATGACAACATTGGCTATACATCTCATGCAATTCATAACAATTCTGCTACATTCTATAATCGAAACATGGTATTTTCACGTCTAGGCTTTGATACCTTTACGAGCATGGAGTATATGTATAACCTGACATATACGCCTGAAAATTGGGCAAAGGATAAAGTACTTACTACCAACATTATCGAGGCGATGGAGTCAACTGATACAAGTGACTTTATCTATACAATTTCCGTGCAGGGACATGGTGCATATCCGACAGAAGAGGTACTTAAGGATCCTCACATCAAAGTGACGTTAAAAGAAGATGATGAGGCCAGACAAAATCAGCTGACCTACTATGCAAATCAGATTTATGAAATGGATTTGTTTGTAGCTGAGCTGACAAGACAATTAAAGGACTTTAATGAGCCGTGTATTCTTGTTATGTATGGTGATCACCTGCCAAGTCTTGGAATTGAGGAGACTGATATGAACCAGGGAAATCTCTTCACAACAAAATATATTTTGTGGAGTAATTTCCAGATGGAAAAGCAGGATAAAAACGTCGAGGCATACCAACTTGGTGCATATGTAATGCAGCGAATGGGCATCAATGAGGGAATTATGTTCCGTTATCATCAGAAATATTTTAAGGAGCAGAATGCAAACGAAAGTGCATATTTAGACTCAATGGCTGTTATTGAGTATGATATGCTGTATGGTGATAAAGAGGTATTTGGAGGCGAAAATCCGTATCAGCCGAAAAATCTTAAGATGGGCATTCTTCCAATAACATTAGATCGTGTTTTATACAAAGATGGTACAATGTGGCTGTATGGAAGCAATTTTAATGAGTTTTCAATTGTAATCATAAATGGAAAGCAGTATGAGCCTACATCACAGCACCAGAATTTGATTAAGATAGAGGATCTGAAACTTGGCGGTGATCTTGAGGTGTGCGTGGCACAGCAGGATGATTATGGCAAGACAATTCTTAGTACGACAAGAAGCTGTCGTGTTGAGGTAAATCACTAATGGTATAGTTTGACGATATGGATTGACGTACAGCAAAAAGTGAGATATGATTATACCAAGGTTCAAAGGTCGGCGATACGACTGGAGACAGTAACTAGGAAAGGGCAAAACAGACCATGGAAAAGATTATATTAACAGGTGACAGACCGACAGGAAGACTTCACGTAGGACATTATGTAGGCTCTTTAAGAAGAAGAGTAGAACTGCAAAACTCTGGTGAATATTCCAAGATATTTATTATGATTGCAGATGCACAGGCATTAACAGATAATATTGAAAACCCGGAGAAGGTTCGTCAGAACATCATCGAGGTAGCGCTTGATTACCTCTCATGCGGATTAGACCCGGCAAAGAGTAATATCTTAATCCAGTCCCAGATTCCGGAACTGTGTGAGCTGACTTTCTACTATATGGATCTCGTTACCGTAGCAAGACTTCAGAGAAATCCTACTGTAAAGTCTGAGATTCAGATGAGAAATTTCGAGGCAAGCATTCCAGTTGGATTCTTCACCTACCCGATCAGTCAGGCTGCAGATATCACTGCATTTAAGGCGACGACAGTTCCAGTTGGAGAGGATCAGCTTCCGATGATCGAGCAGACAAGAGAAATCGTCCGCAAGTTTAATTCTGTATATGACGAAGTATTAGTTGAGCCAAGCGCTTTAATTTCTACTAATCAGGCATGTCTTCGTCTGCCAGGTATCGACGGCAAGGCAAAGATGAGTAAGTCTCTTGGAAACTGTATCTATCTGTCTGACAGTGAAGCAGATGTAAAGAAGAAGATAATGAGCATGTATACCGATCCAGAGCACCTTCTTGTCAGCGATCCGGGACATCTTGAGGGCAATACAGTATTTACTTATCTGGATGCATTCTGCAAGCCAGAGCACTTTGAGAGATATCTGCCAGATTATGCAAATCTGGATGAATTAAAGGCTCATTACACAAGAGGCGGTCTTGGCGATGTAAAGGTAAAGAAGTTCTTAAATAACATCATTCAGGAAGAGTTAGAGCCGATTCGTAAGAGACGTAAGGAATACGAGAAGGATATTCCAGAAGTTTATAACATTCTTCGCAAGGGTACCGAGGCTGCAAGAGAGGTTGCGGCACAGACATTGTCTGAGGTAAAGAGTGCAATGAAGATCAACTATTTTGATGATGTTGAGCTTATTAAGGCACAGAGCGAGAAGTATAAGGGAATCTAAGGAAAATAGAAACAAAATAAGGGCGTTCAAAGTCCGGTGCGAGTTAACCGAACTTTGAAGGCCTCTTTTTTATCAATCTTTATCGCTAAAGCTAGTGACAATATCAATTGGCTCAAATGTTATGGAAATTGGAGTAAGACCGCCCTGACCAAAGTAAAGGCGTACATAGTGGTGGAAGCCAAATACACCGCCCTCTCTGGAGAGAGTCACTTCCTTTCCTTCACTTCCGTTGAAACTGTAGGTGCCAAACAGCTGATTGTCTACAAAGACAGATACCGGCATCTGAGCGAGTGGTGTGGACTCTGAGGAAGCTGTGATGCTGATACGAAAAGTACCAAAGCCCTCGGTGGTGATTCCAAACATATGGCTGTCGCCTTTTTCGCTGGAAATTCCATTAAGAGGAAGTGTGGTAACTCCCTTGATATCATGATATACGATATCAAAATCAGAAGTAAGCTGTGCATTTTCCGGTACATTTACAAGCTCAATCTCTGCTTCTTTGCCAGTAAGACGAAGAAGAGCAGGGGAGTTCATCAAAAAGCGGCAGATATTTTCAGCACAGCGAGTTAGATGACGGCGCTCTAAACGACCGCTTGCAAGTGCAGCTTCAAGATCACCCATTACCTGCGTTGTATCGGATGTTACCATGTAGAGATCATTCTGCGCGAGAACCATAGCAGCAAATTTTTCACGAGATGGCTTGTCCTTTGGTGCATTGTTGATCTCAGCCCACCAGTCTGTCATAACGATGCCTTCAAAGCCCCACTCACCACGCAAAATATCTGTGTTAAGCTGATGGTTTCCAGCAGTCCAAAGACCATTTACGCTTCCGTAGGTAGTCATAATAGAGCTTGCATAGCCGCTTTTTACAGCAATCTCAAAGCCCTTTAAGTAGATTTCACGAACTGCGCGCTCAGAAATGACACTGTCCACAAAACGACGGTGATACTCCTGATTGTTTCCGCAGAAATGCTTGATTGTTCCTGTTACACCAGCGCGTCCCATTCCCTCTAACTGAGCGGAGGCGATCACACCACTTAAAAGTGGATCCTCAGAGAAATATTCGAAGTTACGGCCGTTTAGCGGACAGCGGTGAATATTCATGCCAGGTCCAAGAAGGCTTTCGATATGGTTATTTCTCATCTCGATTCCTTCCATTTCAAAAAGATCAGCGTTCAGGCTTGTGTTGAACGTGCAGGCAAGCAAGGTTCCGCCAGGAAGACTAAATGCGTTAGTACCGCAGTCCATGCGAAGGCCGGACGGACCATCTGTGCAGCAGCCAGCCGGGATGCCAAAGTATGTAAGATTTGGTGTCAGACCACCGAAAGCAGCAGCAGTTCCAGGTGTTACTTTTGGACTTGACATGCCTTCGCCCTTTACTATATGGCACAAATCGAGATCAGACAGCTGTGCAAGAAATTCGTCCATAGAAACAATGCCGCGTTTTACGTCATCAAGCTTATAGCCCTTATCACCAGTATAGTCAGCACATTGCGGACATGTATCCTCACTGTAATGCTGTAAGTAAACAGGAGCAGCCTGAATAATAGGTACAAGTGTACCATCCTCATTTGTCTTAGGAGTCATGCGCTCAAGATGGCGGCGAGGAGCAAGCTGCTGGGAGAGCTCTTCTAAAGCAACTGTTTCTGTAAGCGCGAAGCTTCCGATTTCCGTTGCATTTCGCACATTGGTACCAGCTAAAATTGTATAGGTGCCTTCCTCAAGCACATAGCAAAACGCATGTCCTGTAATGCCGCTGTCATCGTAGGAGGAAAGTGAATAAAAGTCAATCGCAAGAATACCGCTTTCACCCTCACCAGGTTCAAGAAGTTCAGTCTTTGCAAAACGAATCAGCTCGCGAGACGGCTTTCCAAGAAAACCTTGTGGCTTTTGTACATAAAACTGTACTGTTTCCTTACCTGCCACATCGCCTGTGTTTGTAATATCGTAAGTAACATGTAAGGTATCGGTTTTAGAAACTTCGCCCTTTGCAAGTCCGGCTGGCAGAGAACACATGTCAAGTGCAGCCTGTACATCAAAGGTAGTATAAGACAGACCATAGCCAAATGGATAGCGAACCTTTTCCTTCGCAAATGTTTCAAAATAGCGGTAGCCTACATAGATATCTTCTTCATAGCGAATGGTATCCTCACAGCCAAAATTCCGGGTAGATGGATAATCATCAATATGATAAGCAATCGTATCACTGAGGCGTCCGCTGGCAGGAACCTTTCCGGTGATGACATCGACAGCACCAGAACCGCCTTCCATGCCGCCCTGCCATATATAAAGAACAGATGATGGCTCATAGCGGTCAACAAAGCTCATATCAATGATATTTCCAACATTTAAGATAACAACTGTACGTGAAAAATGGCGGCATACGATTTCAAGCATTGCCTCTTCACCGTCTGTCAGATACCAGCTTCCTTTCTCAGCAGCATTGTCACGGTCCTCACCAGCAGTGCGGCCGATTACGATAAGTGCAGTATGGCAGCGGGAAGCAGCGCCAGATACAAGTTCATCGCTAAGCGGCATTTCGACCTGACACCAAGGCTCCTGTGCCCAGCCATTTCCCAAATCAAAAGGATGATCTTTTAACCAGTTTTTGTAAGCTGTTTTTACTTCCTCGTCAATTGTAAGAGAAGATTCTGTAAGGGCATAGTCAAGATCATGTACATAGCTTGTATTAACAAGACCGCCAGATCCGGTTCCGCTTTTATAATACTCAAATTGAGTACGGCCAAATACGGCACATGTCTCGCCATCGGCAAGAGGAAGTGTATTGTTTTTGTTTTCAAGAAGCACGCAGCCCTCAGCAGCAGCCTGTCTTGCAAGTGCAGCATATTGCTTCCAGTCAAGTGTAAATTTACTCATAGAAATGGTTTCCTTTCATTATAATATGCGAAATACATTGACAATTTCATGCTTCCATCTTACAATAAAAAGGATATTATTTCAATAAAAAACATTGTGAAATCACAGATATTGGCTGCAGTTCACGGGGCTATGTTACGAAAGCACTTCGGTGTAATGGTTTCGTCGCCGGACCAAACTCCGCAGGTTCCTTTTATGTTCTTTCTTATCATACATTACTTTGAAAGACCTGCTCCAAGTGTCCGGCTCGTGAAATCCATTCACCTTCGGGCTTTGCTATAAATATTGGCTGAGCCGTGAACTGTAAGAAATGTTGGAATAGCTATCAAAAAAATGAACATAGTAATTTATTTTAAAATTAGGAGGAAACCATAATGGAAGACGACGGCAGCGCGGATACGGATACGAATAAGCAGATTTTTGTGAGAGTTTCGAAAGGAGGTCTCGCATGATAGGGGCAATTATTCTGCAGGTCATTCTGATCGCACTGAACGCAGTGTTTACGTGTGCAGAAACGGCAATCGTTTCATTAAATGACAATCAATTAGAAGAGATGGCAAAAAAGGATGAAGCAAAAGCAGCGCTTTTATCTGGATTTAAGGCAAAGCAGGAGCGTTTTTTAACAGCTATGCAGCTTGTTTCAATGGCAAGTGTATGTTTAGGAAGTGCATATGCGGCGCTTGTTTTTAGAAAACCGCTGGAAGATTTTATTGGAAAAAGCGGACAGGCAATAAATCCAAATGTATTGGACGGACTTTGTGTCACTGCAATTTCACTTGTATTATGCATTGTAACGATGATTTTTGGACGTATGGTGCCAAAACGTTTAGCAGCAGAAAAAGAAGAAGAGATGGCAGTTCGTTTTTCTTCTATTGTTTATGTGGTGCAGATTGTCTTTTTTCCGCTAATTTGGCTTTTAATTGCCGCGTCACATACGCTTCTTCGTTTATGTGGTGTTGATCCACATCGTCAGACTCAAATTACGGAAGAAGAGATTCGCCTGATGGCAGAGTCTGGAAGTCAGAAGGGAACGATTGATACACAGGAAAATGAATTTATACAAAATGTGTTTGAGTTTAATGATGTTTCTGTCGATGAAATCTGTACGCATCGAAAAGATGTTGTCTGTGTGTATGCCGATGAGAGCCGTGAGGAATGGGAAAAAGTAATCTACGAAAACCGTCACAGCTTCTATGTTGTGTGCGGAGAGGATACTGATGATATTGTTGGTGTGCTCGATGCAAGAGAGTATTTAAGATCAAGAGACCATTCAAGGGAAGCCGTGATGAAAAACTGCGTGCGAAAGCCTTATTTTATTCCTGAAAATATGAAAGCTGCGTCATTGTTTTCAAATATGAAAAAGACAGGAAACTATTTTGCGGTCGCAATTGATGAGTATGGCGGAATGGCCGGAATTGTTACTATGCGAGATTTGCTTGAGCTGATCGTTGGTGAGTGGAAAGAACATGATGAAGAGCTTGAGCCAAGCGATATAGAAAAAATTGGTGATGACCTTTGGCGCATTCAGGGCGCAGCTTCACTAGATGAGGTTGCAGAGGAGCTTGATGTGGAACTTCCTCTTGATGAATATGATACCTTTGGCGGCTATGTGCTTGGTGAACTTTGTTATGTGCCAGATGATGGCACACAAGTTTCTGTTCTTACAACTGATCTTGAAATTATGGTTACTTCAATAAAAGATCACAGAGTAGAAGAGACTACGGTGCGAAAACGTATTGTACAAGAGGAACAAACTTAATTAGAAAAATGATTTCCCATTGAAATCCATATATTCATTCGATATAATGAGAGTACTGGTGGCCGTGCATCAGTACTTTTATTAATTTACGAAAAAAGAAAGGGGAGAGATACTTATGGAACAAAATAAGAAAAAAGCCGGCAAGGCAGCGATGATTTTCAGGTTTTTAAAACCATGCCTGCCGCTTATGCTGACAGGTCTTTTCTTTTCAGCAATGATTACTGTCTGTCAGGCATTTATCCCACAGGTTATTCGAATTAGTGTAGATGGCGTCTTAGGAAGTGACTTGTCTAAGATTCCAGAATGGGTGAAAGCCTTTTTATCAGAAGAAACGATTCGTGAAAATCCTGGAAAGATGCTTACGATTGCAGCGCTTGCCGTCATTTTGCTTGCAGCTATAAACATCGCTGCAAATTACTACTCAAAGGTATTTGCAGCAAAGGGTTCAGAAAGCTTTGTAAAGGGCATGAGAGATCAGTTGTATGATCATATTCAGAAGTTACCGTATAGCTGGCATGTAAAGAATCAGACAGGTGATATCATTCAGCGCTGTACATCAGACGTAGATGTTGTGCGAAATTTTGTAACTAATCAATTGATGGAAGTATTTCGTATCATCTTTTTGATTGTATTCTACATGGTGATCATGTTTTCAATGAATGTTAAAATTTCATTGATCGCTGTGTCCTTTTTTCCGATTGTAATTCTGTACTCTGGATACTTCTTCTCAAAGATTGCACAGCACTTTCAGGAAGCAGATGAGGCAGAGGGAATTTTATCAAGCGTTGTTCAGGAAAACTTAACTGGTGTACGAGTGGTGCGCGCATTTGGAAGAGAATCATTTGAGCGCAAACGTTTCGATGAGAAAAATGAGCGCTTTGCAGGACTGTGGATTTATTTAGGTAAGTTTTTGAGTCTTTATTGGTCGATTGGTGATCTGATTACAGGTATTCAGATTCTTACAGTCATCTGCATGGGTGTGTTATTTACAGTAGATGGCAATCTGACTGTCGGTGAATTTATTGCCTTCGTATCCTACAATTCCAGTATGGCATGGCCAGTCAGAAGTCTTGGACGAATTATATCCGAGATGAGTAAGGCAGGTGTGTCAATTGACCGTATTGCCTATATTCTTGATGAGAAGGAAGAAGATGATCGTCCAGGTGTGACAAAGCCTGCAATAAATAAGGATATTGTATTTGATAATGTGAACTTTAAATATGAAGAGGGAGCCGCTGTCTTAAAGAATGTCAGCTTTACTGTTCCGGCAGGAAAGACATTTGCTATTCTTGGAAATACAGGAAGCGGAAAGAGCACACTTGTACATTTATTAAATCGTCTTTACGATCTGCCTGATGGTTGTGGAAAGATTACTATTGGCGGTGTTGATATTCGCGATATTGATCGTCAGTATTTGAGAAGCCAGATTGGTATGGTGCTTCAAGAGCCATTCTTATATTCAGGAAGCATAAAGGAAAATGTTGGAATAACAAGGGAAAGTTCAGCATTTGATGATATTCGTGAGGCATGTGAGATTGCCTGTGTAGACAGTGCGATTGACAGTTTTACAGACGGTTATGAAACCATTGTTGGAGAGCGTGGCGTAACGCTTTCGGGCGGACAAAAACAGCGAGTTGCGATTGCACGTATGCTTGTAGAACATACACCTGTTATGATTTTTGATGATTCTCTTTCAGCAGTAGATGCACAGACAGATGCCATGATACGTGAGGCATTAAAAAAGAGAATGGCAGGAACAACAGTTATTTTGATTGCACATAGAATCACGACTCTTATGCAGGCAGATTGCATTATGGTGCTCGAAGATGGTGCTGTGGCAGAGATGGGAAGCCATGAACAGCTTATGGAGCATCACGGTATTTACCGCAGAATTTATGATATTCAGATGAATACTCAATTAGATGCTGATTCTGTATAAGAAAATTAAAAAGTGTCTGCAAATGTGATGCAGGCACAGAAAGGCAGGATAAAAATAGTATGCAGATTGAAGAAAAAGAATATGACCAGTCATTTGACTGGCGTATTTGGAAGAAACTGTTTCCATTTATGAAGCCGTTTCGCAAATATATGATTATTGCACTTGTTTTTAATACGTTGTGTGCAATTGTCGATATTGCGCTTCCTTTGTTTCAGCAGTATGCAATTAATCATTTTATCAGCGGCAATACTACAGAAGGAATTGGAAGCTTTGCGGGAACTTATTTAGTTACTATTATATTTCAGACTGTAAGTGTTGTAATTTTTTGCCGCTGTGCGATGGTGATTGAGATGAATATGGCAAAAAATATGAAGAAGGCATGCTTTGATCATCTTCAGCAGTTGTCTTTTTCTTATTATAATACAACACCAGTCGGCTATATTTTGGCAAGAGTAATGAATGATACAGGACGAATCAGTGGTCTGATAGCATGGAATCTTCTTGATATGATGTGGGCGCTGTTTTATGTAGTGGGAATCTTTGGCATTATGCTTGCACTAAACTGGAAACTGGCACTTTGGATTATGTTAATTGTGCCGGGTCTGGTGCTTCTTACAAGCTTTTTCCAGAAGCGTATCTTAAAATGGAACAGGCAGGTAAGAAAGAAAAATTCAATGATTACAGGTGCATATAATGAAGGAATTACAGGTGCGCAGACATCAAAAGCGCTTGTCATTGAGGAAAAAAACAGCCGTCATTTCAAGGGACTTACTGATGACATGAAAACAGCAGGTGTGAAGGCGGCACGTATGAATGGTCTTTATGTAGCACTTGTTGTATTTTGTGGTTATATTGGTGTGGCACTTGCATTAAAGCAGGGCGGTGAGCTTGTGTTGGCACAGGCTCTTCAGCTTGGTACGTTATCAGCCTTTACCACATACGCTGTCAACATGTTTGAGCCAATTCGAAACATCGCGTCTAACTTGTCAGAAATTGTGGCAGCACAGGCTAATATCGAGCGTGTCACAGGACTTCTTGAGGAAGAACCGCAGATTAAGGATCGCCCTGATGTAATTGAAAAGTATGGTACAGCATTTGAGCAAAAGCGTGAAAATTGGGAGCCAATTAAGGGTGATATTACATTTGAAGATGTGACGTTCCATTACCCAGATGGAAATGAAAATATTTTAGAGCATTTTAACCTTCATGTTCCGGCAGGAACGACAGTTGCCATTGTCGGAGAGACAGGTGCTGGAAAGAGTACACTGGTAAATTTAGCTTGTCGTTTCTTTGAACCGACACAGGGTCGTATTTTAATCGATGGTGTGGATTATAGAGAGCGCAGTCAGTCATGGCTTCACAGTGCGCTTGGTTACGTGCTTCAAAGTCCTCATTTGTTTACAGGAACAATCATGGAAAATATCCGTTATGGAAAGCTGGAAGCTACAGATGAAGAGGTTATTGAGGCAGCAAAGATCGTATCAGCAGATCAGGTAGCAAAACGTCTTGAAAAGGGATGGCAGACAGATGTTGGAGAGGGTGGAGATTCCATGTCCACCGGAGAAAAGCAGCTTATTTCATTTGCAAGAGCTGTGTTGGCAGATCCGGCGATTTTTGTTCTGGATGAAGCAACCTCTTCTATTGATACAGAGACAGAGCAGCTGATTCAGAATGCGATTTCTTATCTTTTAAAGGATCGTACTTCATTTATCATTGCCCATCGCCTCTCGACAATCCGCCAGGCAGATGTAATTCTTGTTGTTAAGGCCGGAAAGATCATCGAGCAGGGAACACACGACGAGCTGATGGCAATGAAGGGCTATTACCATGATCTGTACACACAGCAGTTTAAGGAAGAGATGATGGAAGAACTAGTAAAGTAATTTAAATCCATCCGCCATCCATTGTAAGAATTTGACCAGTGAGGTAGTCTGGTGCATCTGCAACCATGCAGATCATCTGGGCTGCCTCTTCTTTTGTGCCTTCACGTCCGGCAGGTATTTCATCTGCGAGCGCCTCAGCCTCCTCCTTTGACAGCCAAGCATTCATCGGTGTTTCAATTGCACCAAAAGCGATGGCATTTACCTGAATATTACTAGGAGCCAGTTCTTTAGCGAGAGCTTTTGTAAAACTGTTAATGGCACCCTTGCTTGCAGAGTAGACAGCCTCACAAGAGGCACCGACATTGCCCCATACAGAGGAAATATTTATGATGCGTCCGTGGTGGCGATGTACCATGGATGGGATGACAAGATGGCATAAATTCATGACAGAACCTATATTGACATTCATTACGCGCTGCCACTCATCAGGTGTCATATCTTGGAAAAGACCTATATGGGAGATTCCGGCATTGTTTATTAAAAGATCAATAGGACCAAAATGTTCATTTGCCTCTGTTAAAAGTGATTTGCATGATTCATAGTCTGATACATCCGCAGAAAAGGTCAAAACATCAGCGCCTTTTTCCTTTGCTTTTTTTGCTGTATTTTCTAAGCCTTCCTTATTTTTCATAGAAACAAGAATCAGGCAGTTATCAGTACTTGCAAGAGCCAGCGCAGCAGCCTGTCCAATGCCAGAGGATGCACCTGTAATTAAAATTGTTTTTGACATTATATTTATACCTCATAGAGCTGTTTATATTTTTTCCCAGCAGCAGGAAATCGCTAATTAGTATAGCACAAAGAAATAAAAAGTGCAAAAGGCACAAATAAACTTGCTTGACAAGCGATTTCTATGTGATATAATCAGAATGGAGTTGTAATAATATTGTAACAATTTAACTGATATTATGTTTTTGTACCTGCAGGCAAGATGGCAGGCTACGGGAAGGTACAGGTTTTTGAGATATGAATAAATTATGCAGGAATGCGCTGGCATCCTGTCTGGTTGCGACACTTGCAGTCGGAGGAGGCATTGCAGTACCAGCAGCATCAGGCGCGTCGCTTGAACAGGATACAGCTGTGGCAGGCATGGCGGTTTCTCTCGATAACTACTATGCAAGCAGCCAGACGCCTGAAGCAGATATTATGGATTATATTCGTTATATAGTTGCTTCAGCACAGGAGAAAAAGATCATCCCAGTTTTTACTGTAAATGCGACGACGAAAGAAGATGGTTCCGTTGTATTTGGAACTAGCTTGGTATCAAAGGATGCCAGCGAAAAGGAAGAAGGACTTGTCAGTGTAATGGCAAGCTTAAATGTTAGAAATAAGCCATCTGTATCAAGCAATGTGATCGGATATTTATACAGCAATTGTGTTGTTTCTATTTATGATACTGTTGATAACAGTGAAGGCAGCTGGTATCTGATCAAAAGTGGAGATGTAGAGGGTTATGTGTCATCTGATTATGTATTAACAGGTGCAGCTGCAAAGGCGAGCGATGAGGATCTTACAAACCGTTATGCAAAGGTAAAATCCAATACAGCGGTTGTTTACAGTTCAGCATCAAGCGGTGCCGATAGTGTTGGCAGCGTTTACAAGGATGGTGATTATAAGGTTCTTGCAATTCAGAACGGATTTGTAAAGATTGCAGTTAACGAAGAATTTGCCGGATTTGTTAAAGCAGAGGATGTTTCTTTATACACACGTCATGCAGAGGCAGTAGCAATCACTGATCAGATGGTAAAAAATCAGTTGGACAGCTATCTTGTAGATATTCGCGATGCAGAGGCAATTTTTGAAAAGCGTATGGCAGCAGCAGATTATCAGGCAGCTTACAACGCAAGTACATATGCATATCAGCTTTGGGAATATTACATAAATGATGCTTCTAACGCAGGTTATACAGACTTAGTAACAACAGCAAAGAGCGAGCAGAAAAAGACAGCCGACATGGTAGCGCGTGCGACAGCAGCGTTAAATGGTGAGACAGTTGCAGAGACGTCAACGGAGGTACCTACTACTACTACGACAGTGGCAGCTACGTCTGCTGAGGAAACGACAACAAGCTCACAGGCACAGACTTCATCAAGCGAAGCAGAAGAAACGCAGCCAGATCAGACAGAGCCGACAGCACCGACTACAGTAGAGGATACCACAACTACGACAGCTGAGCAGACAACGCCGACTACAGTAGAAGATACCACGACTACGACAGCTGAGCAGACAACGCCGACTACAGTAGAAGATACCACAACTACAACAGCTGAGCAGACAACACCAACTACAGTAGAAGATACTACAACTACAACAGCTGATAATACCACTCCTTCAGAGACTGTAAAAGCAATTCAGGGTATTGAGGCATTTTATACTGGAAGCAGTAAGACAGAAGGACAGGTACTCAGTGCAAGTGAGCTGTATATTGTTGTTACTTACACAGATGGAACAACACAGACAGTAACAGAAGGCCTAAGTTGTGATCAGGTTGGCATGATGTTAAATGCAGGTTGGAATACTGTTACAGTAAGCTATCAGGGATTTTCTTCATCATTTGATTTGAATGTAGCAACGGTTGAGGCTTCTTCAGAAACGCAGCCGTCAGAAGTTCCTTCATCTGAGACAGTACCTGATGAGACAACCACAACAGTTGAAGATACTGCTCCATCATCTGAAGCAGAGACAACTACAACAGTTGAGGAAACTGTTCCTTCATCTGAGACAGAGACAACCACCACAACAGCGGCAGAGACAACTACCACACAGGAAATTACAACTCCATCAAACAACTCAACACCGCTTCGTGATTCAATTGTTAATTATGCATTAGGCTGGGTAGGTCAGTGCAATTATGTATATGGAGGCACCGATCTTTCTATTGGAGGTTCAGTAGACTGCTCTGGATTTACTATGCAGGTATACAGCAGAGTGGCAGGTGTAAGCCTTCCGCATCACTCCATGTCCCAGATGAATTGTGGTTCTGCTATCACTTACGATCAGCTTAGACCAGGTGATCTTGTATTTTATAATAATCCGAACCATGTGGCAATTTACATCGGTAACGGTGCAATTGTTCATGCAGGTTCACCAGAGACTGGAATTAATGTAACATCTGTATTCTTTAAGACACCTATAGGATATCGTACATATTTGCCGTAAAGAATAATAAAACAAAGGGAGAGCTAGGGATTCGTTTTTTGAGTCCCGAGTTCTCTTTTTTTAACCGCTTTTTTTCACAGCCCCTTTTATTTACCGCAGATATAGAATATCCTTGCACTTTTTTATTTTTATGTTATCATAATGTAATGACTAATTGTCTGTCATTATTCGAATATGAAAGGTGAAGGGTATGAAAATAATAATTGCGGGCGTCGGAAAGGTTGGATCAACGCTGGCTAGACAGCTGAGCGCCTCAGGTTATGATATTACGCTTATTGATGTAAAGCAGCAGGTATTGGAATCAAACGTAGAAAAATATGATGTAATGGCCGTTTTAGGAAATTGTGCCACGATGGAGACATTGCTTCAGGCTGGTGTAAACGATGCGGATCTTTTGATTGCAGCGACTGGTGCAGATGAGTTAAATCTTCTGTGCAGCATGACTGCTCATGGAATCAATCCAAACATCCATACAATTGCAAGGATTTGTAATCCGGATTATACAGATCAGGTTTACAAAATGCAGAAAACATTTGCGCTGTCATTGACAGTAAATCCGGAAAAGCAGGCTGCAATCGAGATTGAACGATTGCTTAAATTCCCAGGCTTCTTAAAGAGAGACAGCTTTGCAAAGGGAAGAGTAGAGATCGTAGAGCTGCGTGTTGATGAAAGAAGCCGTTTGTGCAATGTTGCTCTTAGCGAATTGAATCGTGTAATAAAGTGCCGTGTTCTTGTATGTGCCGTGCTTAGAAGAGGTGATGTTGTAGCACCAGATGGAAGCTTTGTGCTTAGAGAGGGCGACAGAATCTTTGTTACGGCATCAACAGAAAGCTTGGCGACACTTCTTGATAATCTTGGAATTATAACAAAAAAGGTCAATCATGTTATGATCTGCGGCGGCGGACGTGTAAGCTATTATCTTGCTCAGCAGCTTGAAAAAGATGGCATGACGGTACGTTTGATCGAGAAGGATCCAAAGCATTGTGAGGAACTTGCAGCGCTTCTTCCTAAAACAGAGATTATCAATGATGATGCGAGCAATACATTTGTGCTGAAGCGTGAAAATATTGAAAGCTGTGACGCACTTGTCACGGCAACTGGTATGGACGAGTTAAATATGATTATTTCTCTGTATGGAACTAAGCATGGTGTATCTCAGGTTATCACAAAGCTTGGTCATATGGAAAATGGCAGCATGATTGATCAGCTTCCGATTGGAAGTACGATCTGGCCGAAGGATCTTTGCTGTAACGGTATTGTGCGTTATATACGTGCAATGCACAATCAGACAGGAGCAGCCGTATCGGTTCATTCCATAGCAGATGGAAAGGCAGAGGCAATTGAGTTTCATGTTGAAGAGAAAAAGCCGTATTGTGATAAACCGTTAAAGAACATGAAAGTGAAGCAAAATATTCTTGTATCCTGTATTACACACGGCGGCGTTACAGAGCTTCCAGGAGGAGATTCTGTTATTCGAGAGGGTGATACAGTTGTTGTTGTCACAACAAGAAATGATATTATCTATAAGCTTGACGATATTTTTGAAGCATAACAAATACAGTTTCTGCAAAAAAGGAGTTTTTTAATTATGAACTATAAAATGATGGGGCGGCTGATTGCGCAGATTCTGTTGGCGGAGGCGGCATTTATGGTGCCGGCACTGATTATAAGTCTGGTTGGTCAGGATAGTCAGGCAATTTTAGGATTTGCTTTAAGTATCCTTGTGATTTTAGCAGTGGCAGGCATGCTTATGTTTTTTGCAAGAAAAGCCAAAAAAGGCTTTTATGCAAGAGAAGGTATGGTTTGTGTCGGACTCGCGTGGATTGTAATGAGTCTTTTGGGCTGTCTTCCATTTTGGATTTCACGTGAAATTCCGTCTTATCTTGATGGATTATTTGAGATCGTATCTGGTTTTACGACAACAGGTGCATCTATTTTATCAAATGTAGAAGGTCTTTCAAAGGGAATGCTATACTGGAGAAGCTTTAGCCACTGGGTTGGCGGTATGGGTGTTCTTGTATTTTTACTTGCAGTTGTTCCTGTAAGTGGTCGAAATGATGGTTTCACAATGCATCTGCTTCGAGCAGAGAGCCCGGGACCAAATGTTGCAAAGCTTGTTCCAAGAATCAGAAGCACGGCAGGAATTTTATATATTTTATATATTGTATTGACAGTAGTAGATTTGCTGCTTTTGCTTGCTGGAAAAATGCCTGTGTTAGAGGCTGTATGTACAGCATTTGGAACAGCCGGAACAGGTGGATTCGGTGTAAAAAATGATAGTATGGCAAGCTACAGTCCATATATTCAAAATGTATGTACAGTGTTTATGCTGCTGTTTGGTGTGAATTTCAGCTGCTACTATCTTTTGATCATGAAGCAGGTAAAAAGTGTATACGAGGATGAGGAACTTCGTCTTTATGTTGGAATGGTGCTGGGCAGTGTGCTTTTGATTGTGATTAATCTGAGAGGTTTTTATGGAACGCTTGAAGAGACAGTACGCCATGTATTCTTTCAGGTGGCCAGTATTGTGACTACTACAGGCTTTGCCACCACAGATTTTGATCTATGGCCAGGTTTTTCAAAGTCAATTCTATTATGTCTGATGGTAGTGGGTGCCTGTGCAGGAAGTACAGGCGGAGGCTTTAAGTGCGGAAGACTTTTGCTCGTCTTTAAGAGTCTTAGAAGAAACATACAGAAAATGCTTCGTCCGCAGCGAATCCAGGCAGTGCGCAGCAACAAGCAGGTCGTATCAGAGAAGGTGCTTGAAAATACAAACGCCTATCTTGCTGCATATGTACTTATTATTATGTTTAGTCTGCTAGTTATTTCAATAGATGGTTTTTCTGTTGGAACTAATTTTTCAGCTGTACTTGCCTGCTTTAATAATATCGGACCAGGTCTTGAATTAGTAGGCCCGACATGTAACTTCTCAATTTATGGTCCGCTGGCAAAAATTGTACTAATTTTTGATATGCTGGCTGGACGATTGGAAATTTTTCCAATTTTGATTCTTTTGTCACGCGATACGTGGAGACGCTGATAAATATTAGTGACGAGAAATATAAAAAAGTGCCATGGATATCCAAGGCACTTTTTTTGATATGCATTAAAGCAATGTAATATTGTGCTTTTTTGCTTCCTTTCTGATATCAGCCGGCCAGATAGAGGACTGAACCTCACCGATGTGGGCACGGCGAAGGAAGAACATACAGATACGAGACTGACCAATACCGCCGCCAATAGTGTAAGGAAGTTCTTTATTTAGTATTGCCTTTTGGAAAGCAAGGTTGGCGCGCTCTGGGCAGCCAGCCTTCTCAAGTTGAGTGCGAAGAGAGTTCTCATCAACACGAATACCCATGGAGGAAAGCTCAAGAGCAATATCAAGAACTGGATAGTAGACAAGAATATCGGCGTTGAGTGCCCAGTCATCATAATCTGGTGCACGTCCGTCATGCGGCTCGCCATTTCCAAGCTTATCACCAATCTGCATCAGGCAGACAGCCTTTTTTTCTTTCGTGATCAGATATTCACGCTCCTTTGGAGTCTTGTCCGGGTACATGTCAAGTAGCTCCTGAGAAGTAATAAAGAAAATTTCCTTAGGAAGAATTTCTTCTATGTAATCATACTGGATTGCCATGTACATTTCTGTCTTTCTAAGTGTCTTGTATACATCACGGACAACGGACTTTAAAGTGTCGAGTGTTCGATCTTCTTTTGAGATGATTTTTTCCCAGTCCCACTGGTCAACAAAGATGGAGTGGATATTATCTGTAGTCTCATCACGGCGAATTGCGTTCATATCGGTGTAAAGACCTTCACCATTTGAGAAGCCATATTCCTTTAAAGCATAGCGCTTCCACTTTGCGAGAGAGTGTACAACCTCAGCATTAAAACCACTTTGCTCCTTAATGTCAAAGGATACAGGGCGCTCAACGCCATTTAAGTTGTCATTTAAGCCGGAAGCCGGATCAACAAACAGCGGTGCTGATACGCGGAGCAGATTTAGCTGCTTTGCAAGCAGATCCTGAAAGAAATCTTTGACTGTTTTGATGGCAATCTGTGTATCATGCAGATTTAAAGCTGGTTCATAGCCCTCTGGGATAATTAAGTGTTCCATAATTCCTCCAAGTAGATTTATTTAAACGGACATAAGATAATAGCTGTAGCCGTTTAGAAGTATGTTAAGATAGTGTGAGGCTTTTGTCAACGGGTCTGTCCATTTCCAGTGATAACATATTTGTAAGCTGTCAGCTCACGAAGCCCCATTGGACCGCGCGCGTGAAGCTTCTGTGTTGAAATTCCCATTTCACAGCCAAGACCAAACTCACCTCCGTCAGTAAAGCGAGTTGATGCATTGACATATACGGCAGCACTGTCCACAAGAGTTGTAAATAGAGCAGCAGTCTGTTCATTCTGTGTGATGATTGATTCGCTGTGATGAGTAGAGTGGGAAGCAATATGTGAAATTGCTTCGTTCACATCACTTACGACATGCACAGCGAGAATATAATCGAGAAATTCCGTATCAAAATCATTCTCATCTGCAGGAGTACCATCAATAATTGAAAGAGCTTCTTTATCAAGGAGAAGCTTAGCAGGATGTTCGCGAGATGGGTCACACAAGCTTTTTTGCAGCATAGGAAGAAATTTCTTTGCCACATCACGGTGCACAAGACAAACCTCGGCAGCATTGCACACAGAAGGACGGCTCATTTTTGCATTTTCAACTATTCGCAGTGCCATGGAAAGGTCAGCATCCTTATCCACATAGATATGACAGATTCCAGTGCCTGTCTGAATACAAGGAACAAGCGCCTGCTCTACACATGCTTTTATAAGTCCTGCACCGCCGCGCGGAATCAAAAGATCAATAAAACCAACGGCACGCATTAAGTCAAGTGCACTTTTTCGGCTTGTATCCTCAATCAGGTTTATGACCTGTTCATTTATGCCACAGCTATGAAGACCTTTTTTAAGTGCATTGACAATTGAAAATGCACTGTGAAAGGCTTCCTTTCCTGTGCGAAGTACGCAGACATTTCCAGATTTTAAAGCTAGAGCAGCAGCATCCGATGTAACATTTGGGCGGCTTTCGTAAATAATAGCGATAACACCCATTGGCACAGAGACTTTTTGAATATGAAGTCCGTTTGGGCGAGTTTCATCAGAAAGAATGCGGCCAACAGGATCAGGAAGTGCAGCGACAGCACGGATGCCGTCTGCCATAGCGCGTATGCGTGATTCATCAAGCTTTAGTCGGTCAAGCATGACAGAAGATATAGTGTCCTTTGCTGCGTCCATATCTTTTTTATTTTCACAAAGAATAGAAGAAGTGTCAGCAATTAGTGCATCTGCCATAGCAAGAAGCGCTTTATTTTTCTCTTCACTTTTCAAAACCGCCAGAGAAGAAACAGCTGCTTTGGCCTCTCGTAAAATACACTTTGTTTCTTTCATAATGCGTTTAGTCCTTTCTTTTAAAGCATTTTTTTCTGCGCAAGAAAACGTGTTCCAGCTTGTTTTCCATCTGCGATGTCATATAAGATAACAGGGTCAGCTCCGTTTGCAATAACCATATCAATGCCATTTTCTGTTGCAATCTGTGCAGCCTGAATTTTTGTAGTCATGCCGCCAGTTCCAAGATTTGTGCCTGCACCAGAAGTCATAGCTTTAATTTCAGGTGTGATTTCACAAACAGTATGAATAAGAGTGGCAGAAGGATCCTTTCTTGGATCAGCTGTAAAAAGGCCGTCAATATCAGAAAGAAGCACGAGTAAATCAGCGTGAACAGTGCTTGCTACAATTGCGCTAAGTGTATCGTTGTCGCCAATTACAATTTCAGAAGTAGAGATTGTATCATTTTCATTGATAATTGGAATTGCGCCAAGAGAAAGCAGACGCTCCATTGTATTTTCCACATTTTGCCGTCTGTCATCGTGCTCAATATCTTCACTAGTTAAAAGAATTTGGGCAACTGTGTGATTATATTCACCAAAAAGCTTATCATATGTATACATAAGCTCACACTGACCTACAGCTGCTGCTGCCTGCTTTGTCGGCATATCAGACGGTCGCTCCTTTAATGAAAGCTTGCCGGTACCCATACCAATGGCACCAGATGAGACCATGACAATTTCATGTCCGGCATTTTTTAAATCACTGATTACCTTGCAGAGCACCTCTGTACGTCGTATATTAAGTCGTCCGGTGTGATGAGCAAGAGTGGAAGTACCAATTTTTATGACAATACGCATAGTGAAAACCATACCTTTCTGCTTTTGAAGTTGATTTTAATGTAACTATTTAGAAATCATAGCTACATTTTACTTTAGGAATCTGGCGTGGGAATCCACGGCCATTCAATGACCGAGATGAAAGCATCGCTTGCTTTTATCATACCATAAATCTGCCGAAGGCGTAAAGCTTTTTGTGTTCCAAAAAGCGAAACTGTCTTCGGCAGAGAAATATAGGGAAGATTCGGGTGGCAGTCTACAGAGAAAACAATACTGTATGTATAATATATTCCAACTATTTGTTGACTATATGTATACTATATGATATAATATATGTGAAAAAGATAGCCTGAAACATGCACGTACCTGCATGTATAACATCAATTATCATATTGTTTGTTCGGTAAAATACCGCAGAAAGATGTACGAAAAGTTTCCAGACTTACGTCAACAGCAGTGGAAAGGAGAGCTTTGGAACCATTCTTACTACCTTGAAACAATTGGCGACATCTCAGAAGAGACTATCCGTAAGTATATGTAACATCAGTCAAAACAGTATTAACGAAAGGAGGGGCTATGCCAAAAGCAAAAAAGAAAAAGAACAGTTCATTTCAGACCACTATTACAAAGAGTGTTTTTCTGTATGGTCGGCCGAATAAGGAAAAGCTTGTTATTTTACAGCAGATGCAAAACTCGTATACTGCTCTCATCAATCGTGACATTGATCTGTTGGAAAAGAATCCTGATATCGTACTTCAACTGGTAAAGAATGATAAGAAAGATCCCCAAATGCGAAAGCTTGAAAAAGCCATTCGTCCGGAAGGAATCAATTCCGCATTTTGCCAGAATGCATTCGATGCGGCAGTAGTGCAGGTATCGGGTCGTTTGAATAATATCCGACTGGATCTTTTGTCAGAAGGTATGGGGATATTTGCACAGTCAAAAGTATTGTTTGCGATGTCTGTCATGGGATGCTCAAAGCAAAAGATGGAAGAAACAATGCGACAGATAGAAGGCATGTTTTATGAGGACTGCACAAAAACACTTCATGAAATGTCGGAAAAGGAATTTTCTGATCTGCAGCTGGAGTTTCAGGAGCGATATGCAACAAAATCATTGGAGTATCGTGTTCCAAAGCTTCGTTTCGTATCAGTTCCATTGGACTTACGCTTAATGAAGATCGAACAATCAACAGATACCAAAATGCCATATGTAATCATTATTACAAATCCATTAAAAACAAGACAGCGAATCACGATCCCGCTTGATACCAGCGGCCATTTTTTACATAAGATTCAGAATAACAAGATGGCAGGAATGGTTCTGATGCAGATACGAAAGGGAAACCTTCGAATTGGCTGGTCCTATGATTCAACAAGACAGCAACCTGCAACAACGAATTGTATTGGAGTGGATACCGGAATCTCGGACTGTTTTCATACATCTGACGGAAGGGCAATCGGTTCCATGAGTCCGGTAATTGACTTTTATCATGAAGAGGTAGAGCCTGCCTTTGCAGAGCTTGCGAGCCTTCGAAACAAGAAACGAAAAATTAAGCACTTTTTGAGAAAACATGATCTGCCAGAGGATGTGAGACGTTCTCTCATCAAAAAGATGGATCGCCTGGAACGAATGATTCAAACGGCAAAAGCACCATATCGTAAAAAACGCTGCTACTATGCACGGCTGGATCACGAGATCAAGAAATCAGTCACAACCTATGTGGACAGCATTTCCAAAGATACACTGACTGCGATTGAGAAGT
>OLOR01000538.1_pt1 | contig 40224 bp, 37 predicted proteins | sample 1672521 | NCBI WGS metagenome assembly OLOR01 (sample SAMEA3136695, study PRJEB25190) | human gut metagenome | biome: human gut; feature: human-associated habitat; material: faeces | place: Austria | collected 2013
GTGAGTAGTACATGAATTGATTCGTTACAAAAGCATACTCGTTGAAGTAGGAATGAAACATAAAGGTTTATAACTTTTTATAAGTTTTCAGTAACGGTATAAAAAATTAATGGAGAAAAAACAACCGATCATAGAATTAAAACACATCAAAAAGTGTTATACGAAAGATGTACCGGTTATTTATGATTTTAATCTGACGATAAATGAAGGAGAATTTGTTACATTTTTAGGGCCTTCCGGATGCGGAAAGACAACCATCTTAAGAATGTTAGCAGGCTTTGAAACACCAACGAGTGGAGAAATCTTATTTAATGGAAAGGATATCAGTGAGCTTCCTCCAAATGAGAGAAAGTTTAATACTGTATTCCAAAAATATGCATTGTTTCCACATTTAAATATCTACGATAATATTTCTTTTGGACTAAAAGAAAAGAAAGTACCGAAGAATGAGATTAAAAAAAAGGTAAAGCGTGTGCTTGAAATCGTAGACTTAGAAGGATTTGAGAAAAGAAAGATTGACAGTTTATCTGGTGGACAGCAGCAACGTATTGCGATCGCACGTGCGATCGTAAACGAGCCGAGGATCTTATTATTAGATGAGCCGTTAAGTGCCCTTGATTATAAGATGCGTCAGGAGATGCAGATCGAGTTAAAAAATATGCATAAGGAATTAGGAATCACCTTTATCTTTGTCACACATGATCAGGAAGAAGCATTGATGATGTCTGATAAGATTGTTGTTATGTCAAAAGGCCAGATTCAGCAGGTTGGAACACCAGAAGAGATTTATAATAAACCACAGAATGCCTTTGTTGCTGATTTTATCGGGGAAAGTAATATTTTTGATGGTATGAAAAAAGAAGGAAATCTGATCCATTTTGCACATCATGATTTTGTATGTCATGATGACCATGAACCTGGAACAAGACTAGATGTTGTCATCCGCCCAGAAGATGTTGTTTTAACAACTCCAGACAAAGGAAAATTTACTGGAGAAGTAATCTCATGTCTGTTCTGCGGTAAATTTTATGAAGTGGCTGTTTTATCAGACAAAAATGAAATTGAAGCACATATCTTGCACGAGTTAACACCAGGAACAAAAGTTGGGGTTGATTTTACTGCAGATACGATCCATACGATGCCAAAGGATCTCAAAGTCAACCATTATATTGGTACAATAGACAAAGATGGTTGGTTAGAACTTACAGATGGTCGTATTCCTGTGAAGGAAAAAGAGCCAAAAGCACATCCTGAAGGTACAAGATTAAAAATGTATTTTCCATCAAAACTTGCAAAATTAAGTGATGATCCGGAAGAAGGATATTTTCAGGGAAATATCATCTCGATCATTTACAAGGGAGATCATTATAATTATCGAGTTTTAAGTGAGAATAAAGTAGAATATTCGGTTGATGATGAAGATTTATGGAATATCGGTGACTTTGTCAGTGTGGTAGTTCCAGAAGATGCCATGGTATTTGAGAGTGTTTCGGAGGATGCAGAATGAAAAACGATAGACTAAAAAGCATTCTGGGCATTCCGTATTTCCTATTTCTAGTCATTTTTGTCGTCTGTCCAGTATTGATCTTGCTGTATTATGCATTTACCAATGGAGCGGGTGAGTTTTCTCTTGCGAATTTTACATTGTTTTTTACAGACAGTAAAGCAATCGGAACTTTGATCTACAGTGTGATGGTTGCTGTCGTGACAACGATCGTCTGCCTTTTGATCGCATATCCAGTTGCGTATCTTCTTGCAAAGGGAGAATTCCGGCGAGGGAATGTTTTATTAATGTTATTTGTAATGCCTATGTGGATCAACTTCACTTTGCGTATCACGGCATTAAAAGAAATCTTAACATTGATCGAAGGAAATCTTGCATTTCATCCATTCCTAAATACCGTGATCGGTATGACTTATGATTTTCTCCCATTTATGATCCTGCCAATCTATAATACGATCGCGAAGATCGATCATAGTTATATTGAAGCAGCGAAAGACCTTGGTGCAAAATCTTACCGCGTATTTTTACGAGTGATCCTACCATTGTCTATTCCTGGAATCATCAGTGGGATCACGATGGTATTTCTTCCATCTATGACGAATTACGTTGTGCTTGATATGATGTATAACAGCACATATATTATGGGAAGTCTTGTTGGAAGCTATTTCAGCATGTATGACTGGAACAATGGATCTGTTATTTCCATGATCCTCTTGATCTTAATCTTATTATTAAGTACGATCACAGGAGAATTTTCAGACAAGGAGGACAATGCATATGAATAAAAAAACAATACAAAGTGTTTTCCTTGGAATGGTTCTGTTGCTGATGTATCTGCCAATCTTGCTCTTAGCTGTCTACAGTTTTATGGATTCTGCGATCATTGGCAAATCTGGAAGTTTTACAGTGAAGAATTATGTCTATCTGTTTCATTCAGAAGACCTTAGATCCATGATCTTTGGAACACTCATCTTAGCTGTGATTGTTGCAGTTATTTCAACGATCCTTGGAACTCTTGGTGCGATCGGTGCTTTTTATTCTTCAAAGAAACTAAAGAGACCGATCCATCTGATGAATCAGATTCCAGTTGTAAATGCAGATGTTGTAACTGGTTTTTCTATCTGTGTGTTATTGATCGTATTTTTTAAGATGGATAAAGCAAGTTATATTCCGCTTGTGATCGGGCTTGTATCCCTTTGTAGCCCGTTTGTATATCTATCTGTGATCCCTCGCCTAAAGCAGATGGATCCTCAGTTATATGAAGCTGCTCTAGACCTTGGGTGCTCCCCATTTGGAGCCTTAAGAAAGGTTGTATTGCCACAGTTAACTTCCGGAATCGTTTCTGGATTTATGATGTCGATCACATTAACATTAGATGATTATTTTATCACAACTTATACAAAGCCATCGATGTTTGACACGATCAGCACGTATGTTGTTAATGCCACAAAAGGAGCACAGACTGATGTTAAAACAGCTCTATGGGCACTATCAACCATCATCTTTTTGATCGTGATCTTTGTTGTGATCGGTATGAACCATACAGGTAGGAAGGAGAATGATCATGAAATATAAAGTATTTTCTATCATTTTTTCAATTTTACTTGTAATCACGCTTCCCCTGGCTTTATGTTCCTGTAGTACACAAAAGAGTTCAAAAAATGATGAGATTATCTTAAGAATTGCAAACTGGGAAGAATATCTGGATGAAGGTGACTGGGACGATGATGAAGAAATCGAATTAGAGAATGGGAAAAAGATCATCGGGAGAAATTCGATGATCAAAGATTTTGAAAACTGGTATGAAAAAACATATCACAAAAAAGTGAAAGTTGAATATTCAACTTTTGGAACAAATGAAGATATGTATAATCAGTTGACAATCGGTGACACTTATGACCTGATCTGCCCATCCGAATATATGACGATGAAACTTATGGCTGAAAATAAAATATTAAAATATTCTGATGAATTTTGGGATACTTCAGATGCCAACAATTATTATGCGAAAGGGGTATCTCCTTATATTAAAAAATCTTTGGATCAGTTAAAATATCAAGGGCAGTCTGTAGGGGATTATACAGCCGGTTATATGTGGGGAACACTTGGTTATGTATATAATCCAAAGTATGTTTCCAGAGAAGATGCAGAAGACTGGGGTCTATTATTAAATCAAAAATACTATAAAAAGATAACTGCCAAAGATAGTGTCAGGGATTGTTATTTTGCAGTTCGTGGTATGCAGACACAGAAAGAGATTTTAACAAAGAAATTTCAAAACCAGTCAAACTACAAAGAAAGATTATCATCCTTGTTAAATGATACTTCTGATCAAAGTATTCAAAATGCAGGAATGATCCTATCAAAGATCAAGGATAATGTATATTCTTTTGAAACTGACAGTGGAAAAGCTGACCTTGTCAGTGGAAAGGTGGTAGCTAATCTTCAATGGTCTGGAGACGGTGTATATTCTATGCAGCAGGTGGAAGAAGAAGGTATCAAATTACGTTATGCTGTTCCAAAAGCGAGTACGAATCTGTGGTTTGACGGATGGTGTATGTTAAAGTCTGGGATTGGAAAAGATAAAGAAAAGCAGCAGGCAGCACAGGCTTTTGTAAACTATATTTCAAGACCGGATAACGTTGTAAGGAATATGTACTATGTCGGATATACATCTGTGATCTCTGGAGGAGAAGATAAGACCATCTATGATTACATCAAATATATGTATGGAAGCGAAGATAAGAAAAGCGTTGATTATGATCTGAATTATTTCTTCCAACAAAATGGAGATAATTACAACTATGTAATGAAAACAAGTGAAGAAATGTCCAAAGGACAGTTATATGCCCAATATCCGACACAGGATGTTATGCGAAGAAGTGCTGTTATGACATATTTCGGAGATCAGGCAAATAAAAAGATCAGCCGAATGTGGATTGACATGAGATGTTTTGATCCTCGAATCAAGAAAAATAGTAAATAATATAAAACTGCAAGGGAATACAATAACTTTTGTTTGTTGTATTCCCTTGTAGTTTTGTTTATAAATGAAATTTGTTCAACTATATAATGAAAACTATTCAAAGTTTCAATTTACAAAGTCGGATTTTGTAATATAATAGTTGATGTTACTGAAAAAAATCTAATTTATAAGTGAATGTAATTCATTTAAGTATAATTATCAAAATAAAGGGAGAGAAACACCATGAACAATGGACTAGAGATCAGATGGCATGGTCGTGGCGGACAGGGTGCCAAGACTGCAGCATTACTTCTTGCCGACGTAGCATTTAAAACCGGAAAATATGTACAGGGATTCCCTGAATACGGGCCAGAACGTATGGGAGCACCAATTACTGCATATAACAGGATCAGTGATGAAGTGATCCGCGTACATTCAAACATTTATACACCAGGATTAGTAGTTGTTGTTGATGAGACATTACTTCACTCTGTTGATGTCACAGCAGGATTAAAAGAAGATGGAGCAATCATTGTAAATACACCAAAATCAGCCGATGAGATCAAGCCAATGTTAAATGGCTATCAAGGAAAAGTTTATACTGTCGATGCAAGAAAAATCTCTGTACAGGCTTTAGGAAAATATTTTCCAAACTCTCCAATGCTCGCAGCAGCTGTTGCAGTCAGTGGCGTTATGAAAAAAGATGCTTTTATTTCTGAAATGCGAGCTTCTTATCAGCATAAATTTGCAAAGAAACCAGAAGTCATCGATGGAAATATGCAGGCACTTGAATTAACTTATGAAGAATTAAAAGATGTATTATAAAAACGTATTTTAAATGGAGATATAACAATATGAGAACAGATATAAGCAAAATCAATGAGCAGACACCTCATCAGGATCTGACAGAAGGACTGATGTTATTTGCTGGCGGAACTTCAAAACAGTTTCATACAGGGGAATGGAGAACAAGAACACCAATTTTAGACCAGGATCTTTGCAGACAGTGTATGGTCTGTTCCATGGTCTGTCCAGACTCTAGTATTCCTCTAAAAGATGGTGAACGAGTAGAATTTGATTATGACCACTGTAAAGGATGTGGTATTTGTGCAAAAGCCTGTCCATTTGATGCAATCACAATGAAGGAGGGAAGATAAAATGGCTAGAAAAGATCGTATGTCAGGAAATGAGGCGGTATCCTTCGCAATCCGCCAGATCAATCCGGATGTTATGCCGGCATTCCCAATCACTCCATCCACAGAGATTCCACAGATGGTTTCTACATATATTGCAAATGGAGAAATCGACACAGAATTTGTCCCTGTGGAAAGTGAACATTCTGCAATGAGTGCCGCAATCGGATCAGAAGCTGCCGGCGCAAGAACTTTAACAGCAACATCTTCTGCAGGACTTGCATTGATGTGGGAAGAATTATTGCTTGCAGCATCAAACCGTATGCCTATCGCATTAGTTCTCGTAAACCGCACATTATCCGGACCGATCAACATCAACTGTGACCATTCTGATGGAATGGGTGCAAGAGATACTGGATGGATTCAGATTTATGCGGAAAACAATCAGGAAGCCTATGATAACTTTATTCAGGCATATCCAATCGCCGAAAGTGCTGGAGTCCATTTACCGATCATGATCTGTCAGGATGGATTTATCACAAGTCATGCGGTTGAAAATATTGAATTACTAGAAGATGAAGAAGTTAAAAATTTTGTTGGTGAATATGAACCGGAAGAATTCTTAATTAAATCCTGGAAAACCAATCGCAGTTGGACCATATTCTGTGACAAGCTATGCAATGGAAGCAAAGAAAAATCAAGAAATCGCATTAGAAAATGCGAAAGATGCAGTCTTGAAGGTTGCAAAAGAATTTAAAAAGATTTCTGGAAGAAGCTATGGATTATTTGAAGAATACAAAACAAAAGATGCCGATTACATCATGTTATTGATCGGATCAGCTGCTGGAACAGCAAAACAGGCAGTGGATGACTTAAGAGCAAAAGGTAAAAAAGTCGGTGTTATCAAACTGCGTCTGTTCCGTCCATTCCCAGCCGATGAATTAGCCACAGCTTTAAAAGGTGCCAAAGCGGTAGCAATCATGGACCGTACAGAAAGTTATAACGGAAACGGTGGACCTCTTGGAAGTGAAGTAACTGCCGGATTATTTAGAAATAAAGTGATGATCGATACCGTCAACTATATTTACGGACTTGCCGGAAGAGACTTTACCGTACAGGAAGTATATGATATCTTTGCTGATCTTGAAGATCATATTGAAAATGGAACAAAACTTGAACAGTTTAAATACATCGGATTGCGTTAATAGGAGGAATACTGTGAGTAGTTATAATGTAAAAGAAATGATGAGTAAAAAAGAGCGTTTAGCTCCAGGACATCGTATGTGTGCCGGATGTGGTGCTACAATTGGAGTTCGTGCGGTACTTCGTGCTTTACATGAAGAAGATCATGCTGTGATCGCAAATGCAACAGGATGTCTTGAGGTATCTTCTTTCATGTATCCATATTCTGCATGGGAAGACAGCTATATCCACAATGCATTTGAAAATGCAGGAGCAACATTAAGTGGAGTTGAGACAGCATATAAAGCATTAAAAAAACGTGGAAAACTTCCAAAAGACGAAAACTTTAAATTCATCGCATTTGGTGGAGATGGTGGAACTTATGATATCGGATTCCAGTCTTTATCAGGAGCTATGGAACGTGGTCATGACATGGTTTATGTGTGTTACGATAACGGAGCTTATATGAATACAGGAATCCAGAGATCTTCTGCAACACCAATGTTTGCAGATACAACAACAACACCGACAGGAAAAGAATCTGTTGGTAAAATGCAGAACCGTAAAGACCTTGCAAGCATCATCGCAGATCATGATGTAGCATATGTAGGCCAGAGTACATTTACACTAAACTTTAATGATCTTCATAAAAAGGCTGAAAAAGCGATTTACACAGAAGGGGCAAGTTTCTTAAATATCATGACACCATGTCCAAGAGGATGGAGATACAATACTGAAGATATTATGGAAATCTGTCGTCTTGCAGTAGAAACATGCTACTGGCCAATGTTTGAAGTAGATCATGGAAAATGGAATTTAACTTACGAGCCAAAGAAAAAACTTCCTATTGAAGATTTCTTAAGAGCACAGGGAAGATTTAAACATTTATTTAAACCTGGAAATGAACATTTAATTGAAGAATTCCAGAAAGAGGTTGACAGACGTTGGGAAAATCTGTTATATAAATGTGATAGATAAAATAATAAAGTAAGGAAGTTTTATGGAATGACATTATTGACATACCAAGTTTTCAAGACAATCGCAGATGTAGGGAGTTTCCATAAAGCAGCGGATATCTTAGGATTAACACCCTCTGCGATCAGTCATGCCATCTCATCGATGGAAAATGAATTAGGATTTTCAGTATTGACAAGAAGCAAAGCAGGAGTCAGTCTCACAAACTATGGAGAGCAGCTATTACCATATGTAAATGCTGTATTGAACTGTGATGAAAGCTTAAAGCAGGAAATTGCTGAATTAAATGGATTAAAACAAGGAAAAGTAAAGATTGGAGTATTCTCCAGTGTATGTACCAGCTGGCTACCAGAGATCTTACATTCTTTTAAGAAGAAGTATACAGAGATTGACATTGAAGTCTTTCAGGGAACTTACGATGATGTTGTATACTGGATCAAGAACGGAGTTGTAGATCTCGGATTTTTATCCGTATCCAGTGCAAAGGATATTCCGATTGAACCATTATATCGTGACGAATTACTCTGTGTTCTGCCGAGTGGTACAAAAGAAAATAAAAGTACAAATTATATTGATATTGAAGAAATGAAACATCATCAATTTGTAACACAACGAGACAGTACCGATGCAGATATCCAGAATTTCTTAAAAGAGAATTCGCTGCAAGTACAATCGAACTATCATGTAGTTGATGATTTATCAACGATCGCACTTGTTGAGAAAGGATTTGGAATCTGTCTGATGCCGAAACTTGTTATGACAGATATTCCATATAAAGTTGATAGTTATCCAACAAAACCACCTGCAAGCAGGATCATCGGACTTGCAGCTATGAATCCGAATTTTATGGCGCCTGCTGTTCGCACAATGTTTAATCATATTGTAGATAAATATCAAGAAAACGAGTTTAAAAAATAATTTCCTTGTGCTAAAATATACCTGTATGGATTTTATATTTTAGGAGGTAGCATATGCAAGTTAAAGGTGTAAGATTATATGCAAAAGACGATATCCGTCTGGAAGAATTTGAACTCCCAGAGATCAAGGATGATGAGATCCTTGTTAAGGTGATGAGTGATTCCATCTGTATGTCTACATGGAAAATGGTAAAACAAGGAGCAGATCATAAGCGAGTTCCTGCGGATGTTGCTGATCATCCGATCATCATTGGACACGAATTTGCCGGAGATATTGTGAAAGTCGGTAAAAAATGGCAGGATAAATTCAAACCAGGACAGAAGTTCGCACAGCAGCCAGCAATTCCTGGACAGGCTGAATCTCCAGGATACTCTTATACAGAGTGCGGTGGAGCAGCAACTTACTGTATTTTCCCAAATGATATTATCGAAGCTGGATGCCTTTGGACTCATGAAGGAGATTCTTACTTTGAATCTTCTGTTGCAGAACCAATGTGCTGTGTCATTTGTGGTTATAAAACAAACTATCACGTTAAAGACCGTTATGAACATGTAATGGGAACAAAAGCAGGTGGAAGTATCGCAATTCTTGGTGGATGCGGACCAATGGGACTTGGTGCTGTAAGCTACGCCCTTGCCATCGAGAATAAACCAGCCAAAGTGATCGTTACAGACATTGATGACGCCAAATTAGCAAGAGCGAATGAGGTGATCTCTGTAGAAGAAGCCAAGGAAAAAGGTGTTGAATTAATTTATGTAAACACAGCAAAGATGGATGATCCAGTCGATGGATTAAAAGCACTATCTGTCGATGGAAAAGGATTTGATGATGTCTTTGTTTACGTACCAGCCAGACCAGTTGCAGAACTTGGAAACAAGATTTTAGGCTATGATGGATGTATGAACCTGTTTGCAGGACCAACAGACTCCGAATTTTCAGCAGATGTGAATCTGTATGACTGTCATTACAATGCAACGAAGATTCTTGGAAGTACTGGTGGAAGTATCGATGACATGAAAGAAGCAATCGATCGTGCTGCAAGAAAAGAAATCAAACCAGCTGTTATGATCACTCATGTTGGAGGAATTGATTCTATCGTTGATACAACAATGAATCTTCCAAATATTCCTGGTGGAAAGAAATTATCATATCTTCATATCAATATGCCAATGACAGCAATTTCTGATCTTAGAAGTCTTGCAAAAGATGATCCTTTTTTCAATGAACTTGCTGATATTTGCGACAGACATAATGGATTATGGAGCGCAGAAGCAGAAAAAGCCTTATTAACACATTACGGTGTAGAATAACGTAGTAGATTTAGAAGATTGATCATGTAATAAAAATTAAACATTCAAAAAGATGCCTCCCATAAAGTTTTTGTGGAAGGCATCTTTTTATACTTTACACTATGTAAGAAAATTCTATTTTTCTACATATTTTTCTTTTAATTCAGCGATCTTATTTCCGTAAACATCGTTACGTTTCTGCTGAAGAATGATATTCTTGATCGTATCAGCAACATCTTCATATACAGAAGTTTCTGCGTCTTTTTTATCTTCAACTTTGATCAGATGATATCCAAACTGTGTCTTTACTGGACCTACAACGTGTCCAACTTCAGCAGCAAATGCAGCGTCTTCAAATTCTTTCACCATCTGTCCTCGTCCAAATGCACCAAGGTCTCCACCTTTTTCTTTGGATGGGCATGTTGAAAATTCCTTAGCCGCATCTTCAAATGTAGTTTCCTCACCGATGATCTTTTCTAAGATTTCCTGACATTTGTCTTCATCATCTACAAGAATATGCTTCGCATGAACTGTTTCTCCAGCCATAAACTGATTTTCATTCGCTTTATAATATTCTTTTGCTTCTTCTTCAGAAACAGTAATATCTTTCATAGCCTCTCCGAGAGCCATCTGTGCAAGAATCTCTCTCTTTGCATGAGCTAAATTGTCAGCGAAAGCTTCTGTTTCTTCTAATTTTAATTCTTCTCCTAATTTAGCGAAAAGATGAACAGTAATGATCTGTTCTAAACACTGGTTTCTAAAGTGTTCATTCCCTGCATATGCCTGTTGTTCTTTTGGTAGTGCAGCAATCAGTGCATCTAAATCTTTCTGCGTGATTTCTTCTCCGGCAACAACAGCCAGGATGTTCTGGTTATCCATAGTAATTTCTCCTTTGATTGAAATGTGTTTGAAGATTTATTATATCACAAATCCTTTATATTTTGTAGATTTAGTTTGTGAAATACGATATAATAATGTGGATTTTAAAGCTACATTTCAGAACAAAGACATGGAGGTAAGATAAGATGTCTGTCATACAGATCACGGATCTAAACGATCCACAACTAGATATTTATGCAAGATTGTCAGAAGGGCAGTTATTACATTATTATGAACCAGATCTTGGGATTTTTATTGCGGAAAGCCCAAAGGTTATACAGACAGCCTTTGAACAAGGATATGAACCGATTTCTTTTTTGGTTGAAGATCGTCATATTAAAACACAGGCAAAAGATATTATATTGCAATATCAGGATATTCCTGTCTATACAGCATCTTTTGATGTATTAAAACAACTAACTGGTTTTGGACTCACAAGAGGCATGTTGTGTGCCATGCGTCGAAAACCATTACCTGCGCTCGAAACGATCTGTGATCATGCAAAACGAATCGTTATTCTGGAAAATGTTATGAATCCAACCAACGTCGGAGCAATCTTTCGTTCTGCTGCGGCACTTAATATGGATGCCATACTGCTTAGTAAAGGCTGTAGCGATCCATTATACCGAAGATCTGTACGCGTTAGTATGGGAACTGTTTTTCAGATACCATGGACATTTCTTGGGGATGATACATGGCCAGCGGATGGAATGCATCGTTTAAAAGAACTTGGTTATAAAAATGTTGCGATGGCATTGACTGACCGATCTGTAAGTATTGATGACGAAGCTTTGATGTCAGAAGATAAACTTGCGATCATCCTTGGAACAGAAGGCGATGGTTTATGTCAGGAAACGATTGATGCATGTGACTATACAGTAAAGATTCCGATGGCACATGGAGTAGATTCATTAAATGTAGCTGCTGCGAGTGCTGTTGCATTCTGGCAGCTTGCGAAAAGGAAATAAAACGATGAATACAAATTTTGAACATTACCGGATTTTTTATTATGTAGCAAAATATGGGAATCTTACGAAAGCTGCTACAGTTTTACACACAAGCCAGCCATCCGTAACAAGAACGATCCATAATCTTGAAAAGAATTTAAACTGCAGATTATTTGAACGAAGCAAAGTTGGTATGAAGTTAACACCAGAAGGTGAAGTTTTTTATGAATACATCGCAGCCGGATGTGCTCAGTTTTTTAAAGCAGAGAGCAATTTAAGCGATATGCTAAGCCTTGAAAATGGAACAATCTATGTAAGTGCGACAGAAACCGCTCTGCATTGCTATTTATTTCAGGCAATGGAATCCTTTAATGAACAATATCCGAATGTGCATTTTAAGATTTTAAATAATAGTACAAGAAAATCCATCAATATCGTAAAAGAAGGCAATGTTGATTTTGCAGTTGTATCTGCACCATTTCAAATAGAAAAACCGTTACAGCAAAAAGTTTTAAGAAAATACCATGATATTTTAATTGGTGGGAAACGTTTTGAGGAATTAAAAGGTCAAAAAATTTCTATCAAGCAACTTGCCCAATATCCTTGGATCAGTCTGACCCCAGAAGCTATCACAAGAAAGTTTTTAAATCAGTATTTTGAAAAGAATGGATTAAAATTTGAGGCAGATATGGAACTTGCAACTACAGATATGATCCTTCCAGCTGTAAGACATAATCTTGGAATTGGTTTTATCCCACCAGAATTTGCTAAAGATGATCTGGAATCTGGAGAAGTCTTTGAGATTGAGGTAAAAGAAACGTTCCCTCAGCGTAATATCATCTTGATCTATGATACAGAATATCCACAAAGTATCGCAGCTAAGGCATTCTTAAGATTCTTAAATTAGGGGATTCCATCGGAAATTCCTATGATATTAAAAAATCTCCAAAGAACAGCACCCGTTGCTTATCTCTGGAGATTTCTCAGAACAATATATAAAAAGTGTAAACTAGTTACCTAACTTAATATGTTTTTATCTTATCATGAATAAAAACAAGTGTAAAATACATTTTTTACATCATATCCATATCAAAATGATATGGATAAAATTCTGAAGATTTTCTTAGGAAATGAAAAAAACAAAGATTAACGGTTTGATATCAAAAGAATATGTGGTAAAATACGGACAGGAAAATAAGGAGGGAACTTTAGAATGTTTACAAAAAAATTTACAGTCATAATCAGTTTTTTTCTGATCATTGCAATTGGCGTTGGTGGTATGCTTGGGTATTATGATGCGCGACTGGAAGCCGCAGTAACGCCAAAAAAACAATCTATGGATAAAGTGAAGATTAAGAATGAGGAAGATCTGACCTTCGATAAAGATGTTGTCAATATTTTATTAGTTGGTTCTGATAATGGGGCTCAGGGCTCCGAAAAAGGTGATCATGGTCGATCTGACAGTATGATGGTTGCAACGATCAACTTTAAAACAAAAGAATTGAAATTAACTTCTTTTTTAAGAGATATGTATGTAGAAATACCAGGTCATGGACGTAATAAACTAAATGCCGCTTATGCATTTGGCGGGGAAGCGCTTTTATATCAGACACTGGCTCAAAATTTTAATATTAAGATCGACAAATTCTGTGTTGTAGATCTTGCCGCATTTGAAAAGGTAATTAACAGGATCGGCGGAATTGAAATGACTCTTGAACAAAGAGAAGCAGAATACTTAAATACAACAAATTATATTTCAAAGAAAAAATATCGAAATGTAAAAGTCGGTAAACAGACTTTAAATGGTAATCAGGCATTAGGGTATGCAAGAGTTCGTCATGTGTTCTCTAAAAAGTATGGTGTTGAAGAGTTTGGACGAACAGGAAGACAGCGTGCTGTTATGCAGGCAACTTTCCAGAAGATGTTACAGCAAAATCCTTTAGATCTTGTGGATATTGCGATTGATGCACTTGGTGATGTATCTACGGATATGGACGCAACTTATATTAAGAAACTGATCCTATCTGTTGCAAAAATGGGAACAACAGAGATTGATCAGCTTCGTGTACCGATTGAGAATACATACAAAACAGCTGTTGCTGGAAGCTATCCTCCATGTGGATATGTTTTCTTTGTAAATTTCAAAGCAAATCAGGAAGCATTAAAGTACTTTATGTTTAACAAAGGAAAACGTCAGGATTTTGCTAAGAATTATGGAGGTGCAGATGCTGCTGAGACATGTGGATATCCTTCCAAATACGACTATAACCGTTCAAAAGGTGATTCTGGGAACATATTTAACAGCTCTGACACTACAGAAGGAGAGTAGCGCTTATTGAGAAATATTATCAATAAGGCACTGCGATTAGTCTTGAGTAATCGCCATAGGATGTTTTATAATGGACAAAGTTACTTAGAGAGCATATAAAGTCATATAGCTCTTAAGTATACGAGAAATAAATACATATTTATATCATACAGGAGGAAAAAACCATGGATTTAACAAAAGTTTTATCAGTAGTAAAGAGTAAAAAAACAGGATTTTTCGCAGCTGGAGTTTTATTTGGAACAGCAGGTATCAAAGCATTATCAAGTAAGGATGCAAAGAAATTTTACACAAATTGTACAGCAGCTGTTCTTCGTGCAAAAGAATGTGTAATGGATACAGTTGCAACTGTACAGGAGAATGCTGAAGATATCTATGCTGAAGCTCAGCAGATCAATGAAGAAAGAGCAGCAGAAGCAGAGGAATGGGAAGCTTATGCTGAAACTGATGAGGCGGAAGAAACAGAAGAAGTTTCCGAAGATACTTTCAAAGAAGTTGCAGAATAGAATAGAACATTAAGATTAAGGCACCTGCAGTTTTCCTGCAGGTGTTTTCAAACAAAAAGGAGTTTGTATGAAATTTACGATCAAACATGAGATTCGAGGCAGAATTCGTATTCATAACTGCCAGAAGACAATGAGTGCTGATCAGGCAGATGAACTTCAATATTATCTTATAACAAAAGATTTTGTAACATCTGTAAAAATCTATGACCGCACAAATGACATCGTGATCTGTTATGATGCCAGCCGCAGTGAAATTCTTACTGCTTTAAAGGAATTTTATCATGGAATCATCACAGTCCCTGATAATTATCAAGAAAGTCAGAGCAGACAATTAAACCAGACATATCAGGAGAAACTTATAAGTAAAGTCTTATTCCATTATGGAAACAAATTATTATTTCCATATCCATTAAGAGCAGGGATCACAGTGATCAAATCTTTGAAATATATATATGAAGGAATTCATACACTTGCTCAGGGTAAGATTGAAGTTCCAGTACTTGATGGTACGGCAATCGGAGTATCGATCATTCGAAGAGATATCAATACCGCATCCTCTATCATGTTTTTACTCGGAATCGGAGAAATTCTCGAAGAATGGACACATAAGAAATCCGTCGATGATCTTGCAAAAAGCATGTCCTTGAATATTGATAAGGTATGGAAAGTCGAAGAAGATCATGAGATTTTAGTTCCATCCAACGAAATTGATGCTAACGATATCGTTCACATACAGATGGGAAATATGATCCCATTTGATGGAGTTGTTGTTGATGGTGAAGCAATGGTCAATCAGGCATCATTAACTGGAGAATCAACACCTGTTCGCAAGATTCCTGACGGATACGTATATGCAGGAACTGTCGTTGAAGAGGGTGACTTAAAAGTTTGCGTAAAAGAAGTAAATGGATCAAGCAAATTTGATAAGATTGTTACGATGATCGAAGAATCTGAAAAATTAAAATCTTCTTTAGAAAGTAAAGCAGAACATCTTGCAGATCGTCTAGTTCCTTATACATTGGCTGGAACTGCTCTCACATATTTGTTTACAAGAAATGTAACAAAAGCTTTATCTGTACTGATGGTTGATTTCTCATGTGCATTAAAACTTGCAATGCCAATCTCTGTTTTATCTGCGATCAAGGAAGCAAATGACCATCAGATCGTTGTCAAAGGTGGTAAATACTTAGAAGCAATGGCAGAAGCCGAAACGATCGTCTTTGATAAAACAGGAACTTTAACAAAAGCGGAACCTACTGTTCTTGATATTGTTTCATTTAACGGAATGAAATGCAAGGAATTATTAAGAATTTCCGCATGTTTAGAGGAACATTTCCCTCATTCTATGGCAAAAGCTGTAGTTCAGGCAGCTGTTGACAGAAATCTTGTACATGAAGAATTACATTCTGAGGTTGAGTATATCGTGGCTCATGGAATTTCTTCCATGATCGAGAATAAAAAAGTTGTCATTGGAAGTTATCATTTTGTATTCGAAGATGAGCAGTGTACAATTCCTGAAGGCAAAGAAGAGTTATTTGAGAAACTGCCTGAAGAATGTTCGCATTTATATATGGCGATCGAAGGAAAACTTGCAGGTGTAATCTGTATTGAAGACCCATTACGTGAAGAAGCCAAAGATGTGATCAAAGCATTAAAAGCTGCTGGAATCAAGAAAGTCGTTATGATGACTGGAGACAGTGATCGTACTGCAAAGGTTATTGCAGCCAAAGTTGGTGTGGATGAATATCATGCTGAGGTACTTCCAGAGGATAAAGCTGCTTTCGTTGAGAAAGAAAAAGCCGAAGGAAGAAAAGTTATTATGATCGGAGATGGAATCAATGATTCTCCAGCATTATCTGCATCTAATGTTGGAATCGCGATCAGTGATGGAGCTCAGATTGCAAGAGAAATCGCAGATGTAACGATTGAAGGAGACCATTTACATGGTCTGGTAACTCTCAAACATATCAGTAACCACTTAATGCGCCGAATTCATAATAATTACCGCTTTATTGTTGGATTTAACGCAGGGCTTATTGGAGCCGGGGTGTTAGGCTTTATCCAGCCAACAACATCTGCCGTATTACATAATACTTCAACCCTTTGTATAGGGCTTAGAAGCATGAAAAATCTGGTGTCTGAGGAAGAATTACAGTAAAAATCAAGAAGGTTAGTCGTGAAATTTGACTAGCCTTCTTTTTGAGTTGTGACATTAAATTTATGTGTTTTAGGGTTCCGTGACATTAATTTGACATTAAAATTTGAAATTATTCTGGTTTCATGGATTTCAACTGTTCAAACATCTCGATATCTGCTGCATTCAGTTTGATATTCGAACAATAATTTTTCCCTTCTGGAGATGTAATAGAAATCTCGATCACAGCATCCTGTTTAAGTGCCTGCTCCCTCCATACAGCATTCATGAAATTCTTGAATTTTGGATGGTCTTGATCAAACCGTTTGAATGCATTTTTTATCTGCTGAAACTTTAACATCTGATTAAAATTCATTGCCATGAGGATAAATCCTCCTTTCTTTATCTGTCGCTTTCATAAATAAATCATATCAAAAATAAGAAAAAACGTCAAATAACGTATTGACGAACAGCCTAGAAGTGAGTAAAATTGTTCATTGCTACTCAGAAACAGATTCTTATCACAGGAGGTATTAACATTGGATTTTTATCAACAGTTACAATTAAGTTCCATCGGTTCCAAACAATGGATCAAAGGTGCCAAAGATTCAAAAGAGAAATATAAACGTATCCTTATCTATAATTTTAAAGTATATTTAGTGGTTGCATTTTGTTTTGCATTAGTAACTCTTTACAGTATGATCTTTGGATCACAAAACAGTGTTGTCGGCGTGCTAGTCTTACTGGTTTTAATGATCTTACGACAGGTTGACTTCGGAATCGATACAAAACACAGCATTGGCGTTATCTTTATGATTTTTGCAATCCTTGCGGTTGGACCAAGACTTGCTAATACTGTAAATACTGTTCCTGCTTTTTTTATTCATTTTCTTTGTATTATGGCGATCATGATCTTAAGCTGCCATAACGTTATCATGTCCAATCAGTCCACATTTATCTTAGGATATTTGTTATTCTATGGATATGATGTTACAGGGCATAACTATGTGTTAAGATGTTGCGGATTATTTGCAGGTGCTGTGATCTGTTCCCTTGTATTTTACAAGAATCATAGAAATCGAACATTTCATAGAGGATTTTATCATTTATTTAAGGAATTTCATCTGTTTTCTGCAAGAAGCAGCTGGTATTTAAGATTATCTCTTGGAATTTCTACTGCAATGTTGATCGGAGAATTGGTTCATATGCCAAGAGTTATGTGGATCGGGATTGCTGCAATGTCTGTCCTGTTGCCATTTTCAAAAGATATGAAATACCGTGTACAAAGAAGAGGACCATTTAATATTCTTGGATGTATGATCTTTCTTATTTTACATGCGATCCTTCCTGATCATATCTTTCAATGGATCGGTCTGATCGGCGGGATAGGAGTTGGTTATTCTGCTGGATATGCCTGGCAAACCGTTTTCAACACCTTTGGGGCTCTTTATATTGCAGAGAATCTTTTTGGCCTGAAGAATGCCATCATCTTAAGAATCGCTGCCAATGTCTTTGGCTCTCTTTATGCTTATGGATTTGACCAGTTATTCCGAAAGATAACGACTAGCATTCGAAATCTTTTTGAAAATAATTCCATTATGACAGATCAGGCATAACATCTTTGAATGATACCTTAGAAACAGGATATAATTATTACTGAAAATTATTGAAATTAATTAATAGAAGGAGGAGTAAAAGAGCAATGTGTACAGCTGCAACTTACAAGACAAAAGATTTTTATTTTGGAAGAACTTTAGATTATGAATTCTCTTATGGAGATGAGGTTGTGATCACTCCAAGAAATTATCCATTTCATTTTAGACATATCGATGCCATAGAAAGTCATTATGCTATGATCGGAATGGCTCATGTAGTCGACAATGATCCTTTGTATTATGATGCATTCAATGAATGTGGACTGGCAATGGCTGGGCTTAATTTTGTTGGAAATGCAGCATATTATGATATAGAAGAAGGGAAAGACAATATCGCACAGTTTGAATTTATCCCTTGGATTCTTGGAACTTGTGCAAATCTTGAGGAAGCGAAGACAGCATTGATTCATATGAATCTTACCAATACCCCTTACAGTGAACAATTTCCATTAGCGCAGCTTCACTGGATCATTGCAGATCAATCTGGTGCGATCACAGTCGAAGCAATGGAAGATGGGATGCATATCTATGAAAATAACGTTGGGGTATTAACAAATAATCCTCCATTTAACATTCAGATGTTCTTATTAAATCAATATATGAATCTTTCTCCAAAACAACCAGAAAATCTATTTGCAAAAGATATCGATTTAGATCAATACAGTCGTGGAATGGGTGCGATTGGTCTTCCTGGAGATCTTTCTTCTTCCTCACGTTTTGCTAAAGTAGCATTTACCAAATTGCATTCTGTCTCTGGAGATTCTGAAAATGAAAGTGTCAATCAGTTTTTCCATATTCTTGGATCTGTCGATCAGCAAAGAGGATGCTGCGATGTCAATGGAAAATATGAGATTACCTTATATACTTCTTGTTGTAATACGCAAAAAGGAATCTACTATTATACAACCTATGATAATCACCAGATCAGTGCTGTTGATATGACAAAAGAAGATTTAAACAAAAAAAATCTGATTTGCTATGAAGTGATCACTGGGGAACACATTCAAATGCAAAATTAAATGAAAAAGCACCACTATTTCATTAAACTGAAAGGAATGACAAAATGGAAGTCAGATTGGCAACTCCACAGGATGCAGAAGAATTACTGGAAATTTACCGCTATTATGTAGAACATACAGCAATCACATTTGAATATGAAACACCTTCGATAACAGAATTCCGTCAAAGGATCAAACAGACATTAAAACGCTATCCTTATCTGGCGGCTGTTGATGGGCATGGAAAGATTGTCGGATATGCATATGCATCATCTTTTAAAAACCGTGCTGCATATGACTGGTCCGTAGAAACAACCATTTATGTAGATAAGGATGTAAAACGACAGGGAATCGGTAAAAAATTATATGAGGCATTAGAAGAAATCCTTCGAAAACAACATGTGATCAATTTGGATGCGTGCATTACAGATCCGGAAATCGAAGATGAATATGTTACAAAAAACAGTGTTCAGTATCATGAACATCTTGGTTATCATATGGTTGGAAAATTTTATAAAAGCGGCTATAAATTCGGACGTTGGTATGATATGGTCTGGATGGAAAAATATATTGGAAAACATAAAGAACATCCAGAAGCATTTATCCCTTTTTCTATTTTATAAAGAGTTTAAAACTTTTAAAAATCAGGAAAAACTGATATAATGAAATATAAATATGCTAAACAAAAGAAAACAGGAGTATTTAATTATGCCAGTATTTGATTTTAGTAACGATACATCAGAAATAAAAGAAGAAGTAGTCTGTACTTATACAACATTTTCTTCGAATGCAGATCATGCTACGATAGAATGCCCTATCTTGATTTTATCAAACAAGAAGAAGCAGTGGGAGCATCATTCCTGTGGTGTATTTTCTGATCAAAATAAGCAGACAGCCTTTGAATTTGAGGGAGAAGATGGGACAGTAATATCTGATATCTTAAAATTAGATTCCCGTTTTGTAAGCCTGGTCAGATGGCTTGGAGAGAATCATATTCATGTCCGCTTATCTGGGGAGAATACAGTAGAAGGTTATTGTGTATACAAGATCAGAGAAATTGCTCTTGGCGGTGGCACCAAATTATCTGCAGAAGATGGTTTCCTTCAGTTTATGATCGAACGTTTATTCCAAAGTGATGCACCAGATGAACGGATCACTGATGAAAATCTTGATGAGATGGGTGATGATATGAAACTTACCAGCATCCAGAGTATCACAGATTTTATGACATGTGCCGGAAGTACGCTGCCTGATAATATTCGTCTATGGGCAAGAAGAAATCTTGCTGTTGCAAAATCTCATGAAGTTTCACAAGAAGAGAGACGTCATGCCCAGCGTGCATTATCCATCATGATGAACATCCAATGGAAGAGTAATTATTTTAAAGCGATCGATCCTGAAGAAGCAAGACGGATTCTTGATGAAGAACTCTATGGTATGGAACGTGTGAAACAAAGAATCATTGAAACGATCATTCAGATCAATCGTACACACACGCTGCCTGCTTATGGATTATTATTAGTTGGACCTGCTGGAACAGGAAAATCTCAGATTGCTTATGCGGTTGCAAGAATTTTAAAACTTCCATGGACAACTCTTGATATGAGTTCCATTAACGATCCAGAGCAGTTAACGGGAAGTTCCCGTATTTATGCAAATGCAAAACCAGGGATCATCATGGATGCATTTTCCATGGCAGGAGAATCAAATCTTGTATTTATCATTAACGAGCTTGATAAAGCCAATTCAGGAAAGGGAAATGGAAATCCTGCAGATGTTTTACTAACATTGCTTGATAATCTCGGATTTACCGATAATTATATGGAATGTATGATCCCAACAGTTGGAGTATATCCAATTGCCACTGCGAATGAAAAAGACCAGATCAGTGCACCATTGATGTCACGTTTTGCAGTCATTGACATCCCTGATTACACACCGGAAGAGAAGAAAGCGATCTTCCAAAGATTTGCACTCCCTAAGGTATTAAAACGTATGGGATTAAAAGATGATGAATGTATTATGACAGATGAGGCCTTAGATGCTGTCATTGAGATGTATTCTGAAACCACAGGAATCAGAGATCTGGAACAAGCCGCAGAACATATTGCAGCCAATGCATTATATCAGATTGAAGTCCACCATATGAATAGTGTAACATTTGATGGTGCAATGGTAAGAAATCTGCTTTTATAAGTTGTTATTTGACGAAGTATGAATTTTAATGATATAGTAAATCATAGACATTACAAATTATAATTCTCAAACGGAGGTCACATCATGGACATGGAGAAAATCTACTTAACAATGAAACGTACCGGTGCTGGAAACATCGTGCTTGGAATCTTATCCATTTGTATTGGACTTGCATCTGGAATCATGCTGATCATCACAGGTGCGAATCTGTTAAAGAAAAAGAAGCATTTAAGTTTCTAAATAACATCTGAATGATAAAGGAACATTGGAATAAGATTTTCAATATTCCTTTATTTTTTTACATTTGACAATAATGATATAAAATATGGAAAGAACAGACCTTGAAAGTGCCATATGCTTAAGAATCAATCTATACGCAAAATACCGATTTAAATTATAGATTGCTGATAAAAGACAGAGAAGCCAGTATTTTACTGGCCTCTCTCGATATTTTTATTTTATGTAATTCAAATTACTAATCCAATGAATCTTACGATTAATGCTGCAATCCATGCAATCATACATTGCCATAATGCCAGACCAACCGCCCATCTTGTTCCTAGTTCACGTTTTACAGATGCGATGGCCGCAACGCATGGAGAATAAAGCAAACTAAATACTAATAAAGAACTTGCGGCTAATGGTGTGATCGCCGCTGTGATATTTCCATTGAATAAAACTCCTAATGTTGAAACTACACTTTCTTTTGCCATAAATCCACTGATCAATGATGTTACGATTCTCCAATCTCCCAATCCTAATGGTGAAAAAACTGGTACTAACACACCAGCTACCATTGCTAAAATGCTATGTGCAGAATCTTCTACCATATTTAACTGCAGATCAAATCTCTGTAAAAACCATACAACGATCGTGGCGACCAAAATCACAGAAAATGCTTTCTGTAAGAAATCTTTTGCTTTCTCCCATAATAATTGTGCTACATTCTTCACTCCTGGAAGTCTGTAATTTGGTAACTCCATAACAAATGGCACTGGTTCTCCTTTAAATAACGTTCCCTTATATAAAAATGCAATCAAAATACCTATCATGATTCCTGCTAAATATAATCCTGCCATAATAAGAGCGCCACGTTTTGGGAAAAATGCATTCACAAAAAAAGAATAAATTGGCAGCTTGGCTGTACAGCTCATAAATGGTGTTAAAAGAATCGTCATCTTACGGTCTCGTTCACTCGTTAAAGTCCTTGTTGCCATAACCGCAGGCACTGTACATCCAAAACCGATCAGCATCGGAACGATACTTCGCCCAGACAATCCAATCTTTCGAAGCATTTTATCCATAACAAATGCCACTCTTGCTATGTATCCACTGTCCTCCATTAATGATAAGAAGAAAAATAAGGTTACAATGATCGGTAAAAAGCTTAGTACACTTCCTACACCAGTAAAGATTCCTTCGATTACCAGACTATGGATCGCATGATTCACGTGAGCCGCAGTTAATGCCTGATCTGCAAGTACTGAGATTTTATCAATTCCTAATTGCAAGATTCCTTGAAGCCAGGCCCCGATCACATTAAATGTAAGATAGAATACCAAAACCATGATTCCTACAAAACAAGGAATTGCTGTATACTTTCCTGTTAGAACTCGATCGATCTTTTCGCTTCGGATCCGTTCTTTACTTTCTTTTGGTTTGACAACAGTCTGTTCACATAAACGCTCAATAAAATCAAATCTCATGTCTGCGATTGCTGCACTTCGATCTAAATCTCGTTCTGTTTCCATCTGTTTGACAATATGCTCTAACATTTCCATTTCATTTTGATCAAGCTTTAATTGTTCTAAGATCAAAGGATCTCCTTCAATAGCTTTTGTCGCTGCAAAACGAACTGGTATCTGTGCCTTTTCCGCGTGATCTTCAATCAAATGTATTACTGCATGAATACAACGATGCACTGCACCATTATGATCTTCTTTATCACAAAAATCCTGCCGCAATGGTTTTTCCTGATATTTTGCAATGTGAAGTGCATGTTTTACAACTTCATCGACTCCTTCATTCTTTGCCGCTGAAATCGGAACAACTGGAACACCTAGCAATGATTCCATTTCATTGACATTGATCGATCCTTGATTCCCAACAACTTCATCCATCATGTTTAAGGCAACAACCATTGGAATGTCCATCTCTAATAACTGCATGGTAAGGTAAAGATTTCGTTCGATATTCGTCGCATCCAAAATATTAATGATCGCCTTTGGTTTGTCTTCTAGTACGAAGTTTCTGGAAACAATCTCCTCACTACTATAAGGTGACATTGAATAAATTCCTGGAAGGTCCGTTACATTTGTTTCAGGATGTCCTTTGATCGCACCATCTTTTCGATCGACTGTTACACCTGGAAAATTTCCAACATGCTGATTAGCACCAGTCAACTGATTGAATAATGTTGTTTTTCCACAGTTTTGATTACCGACTAATGCATAGGTCAATTGTGTTCCATCTGGAAGTGGATGTTCATCTTCTTTGGAATGATATTTACCTTCTTCCCCTAATCCCGGATGCTCAAAAGTTCTCATATATTCCGCACCCTTATGACTTCTGCTTCTTTCTACAATTGGATCAATTTCAATCTGATCGGCTTCTTCTAATCGAAGAGTCAGTTCATACCCATGAATCTGTATTTCCATAGGGTCACCCATTGGTGCAAGCTTTACTACTGTGATTTCAACACCAGGGATCATTCCCATATCAAGAAAATGTTGTCTTAATGCACCATGACTGCCAACACTTTTGATCACTGCACTCTTACCGATTTGTAATTCTTTTAGTGTCATTTTTTTATATCCTTTATCTATCGTTATTGTTGTAATTGATTAGATGATTCTAACCAGTCATATTGTACCACACTTTTGATAATTTTTCTCAACAAGATAGCGCTTTATATAAAAAAATAATGATAAATCTACATACATCTTGCAAATTTATCATTATTTTATATAACAATATTGATTTTTCTTGTTGTAATTTCTTAAATTATGTCAAAATATTATAACAATCTTTGCTTTTACTCAACTTCTGTCACTTTGTAATCTTTATCTTCCACTGTCTGTGTTAAGACATCATCTGACACTTCATTTGTCATAGAAACAACTGCTGTTCCTTCTTCATGACTTACAATTGCTTCTTCTACACCCTCTAAAGATTCTAAGGCTTTCTTCACAGCAGCCTCGCAGTGTCCACACATCATTCCTTCAATCTTCATTGTTTTCTTCATTGTTTTTTCCTCCTGTTTTGTTATATTTTGAACCTGAATTTCTTCAAGTACTACACTGTTTTTGATCTTCTGGTCTTTGCTGGCATCATGCATTTTAAAGAGATTTAATCGTAATGCATTGGTAACAACACAGAAACTTGATAAACTCATTGCTGCAGCTCCAAACATTGGATTTAGTTTCCACCCAAGTAACATATACCAGGCTCCCGCAGCCAATGGAATTCCAATGATGTTATAAATAAATGCCCAAAATAAATTTTCATGAATGTTCTTCAATGTTGCACGACTCAAACGGATTGCTGCAGGTACATCACTTAAACGGCTTTTCATTAAAACAACGTCCGCAGCATCAATTGCGATATCTGTACCTGCGCCGATCGCAATTCCCATATCAGCTCTTGTAAGTGCTGGTGCATCATTGATTCCGTCACCAACCATTGCAACTTTTCCTTTTTCTTTCAAGTCACGAATGACACTTTCTTTTCCTTCTGGAAGAACGCCTGCGATCACATGATCAACACCAGCTTGTTTACCGATTGCTTTTGCGGTACGTTCATTATCTCCTGTTAGCATAACCACACGGATTCCCATGTTCTGAAGTTCTTTGACTGCCTGAGGGCTGTCTTCTTTGATAACGTCCGCAACAGCAATGATACCAATCAGCTGTTCATCACACGCAAAGAATAATGGTGTTTTTCCCTGATTAGCAAGTTCTTCTGATTTTTTGATCATAGATAATGGAATTTTTGCATATTTCTCAATAAATCTCTGGTTTCCACCATAGACCGTCTCTTTATCAATCTTTCCAGAAAGCCCATTTCCAGCAATAGCCAAAAAGTTTTTAATTTCAAGATTGTCATGAATCTGCGCCTCTTCTGCTTTTTGTAAAATTGCATGAGCAAGCGGATGTTCACTCTTCTTTTCTAATGCATATGCAATGGAAAGTAATTCTTCTTCGCTGATACCTTCTACCGGTACCATATCTGTAACCTGTGGTTTTCCACTTGTGATCGTTCCTGTTTTATCTAAAGCTATGATCTGTGTTTTTCCTGTCTCTTCTAAGGATACGGCTGTCTTAAACATGATTCCATGCTTTGCGCCCATTCCATTTCCAACCATGATCGCTACAGGTGTTGCAAGTCCTAAAGCACAAGGGCAGCTGATAACTAATACAGAAATGCCTCTGGCAAGTGCAAATCCAAAACTTTGTCCGACAAGCAGCCAGATGATCATTGTTGCGATTGCAATACAAATAACAGTTGGGACAAAAATCCCTGATACCTTATCTGCAACTTTCGCAATCGGTGCTTTAGTTGCTGCCGCATCGCTGACCATCTGAATGATCTGAGAAAGTGTTGTGTCTTCGCCAACTCTTGTAGCTTCACATTTTAGATAACCAGATGTATTTAATGTTGCAGCAGATACAGCATCGCCTTCTTTCTTATCCACAGGGATACTTTCTCCTGTTAAAGCAGATTCATTTAAAGCACTGTTCCCTTCAATGATGATACCATCTACCGGTATATTTTCTCCAGGTTTTACAACGAAGATATCTCCTTGATGTACCTGTTCGATTCCAACTTCTATTTCCTGTTCATTACGGATCACAACTGCCGTCTTTGGTGCTAATTTCATAAGACTCTTTAAAGCATCTGTCGTTTTCCCTTTGGATCTTGCTTCTAGCATCTTACCAACTGTGATCAATGTCAGGATCATAGCGGCAGATTCAAAGTAGAATTCATGCATGTATTTCATAACCGCATCCATGTTTTGATGTATCTGAGCATCTGTCATTGCAAATAGGATATAAACACTGTATCCATAAGAAGCTGCTGATCCTAAAGCAACCAGAGTATCCATATTCGGTGCTTTATGGAATAAGCTCTTAAATCCACTAATAAAGAATTTCTGGTTGATCACCATGATGATTGTTGTAAATAACAACTGGATCAGACCCATTGCTACATGGTTTCCATCTAAAATCTTAGGAATCGGCCAATTCCACATCATATGTCCCATTGACAGATACATCAAAGGAATCAAAAAACATAACGATGTGATCAGTCGTTTCTTCAAGACAGGAGTTTCTCTATCTTTTAATAAATCTGCATCTGAAGAATTACTCTGCGTTTGCACGCCCTTCTTCTTTGCTCCGTATCCAGCATCTTCCACAGCTTTGATGATCACAGATGAATCTGCAGTTCCTTCGACACCCATTGAGTTTGTCAGCAGACTTACAGAGCAGGATGTGACTCCTTCTACACTGGAAACCGCTTTCTCCACGCGTGCACTGCAAGCAGCACAGCTCATGCCAGTCACTTGATATTGTTCCATGGTTTCCCTTCCTTTCATTTTGTTTGTCAAATTGTTATTTCATTAGTTTTTGTAGAACTTTTACTAATTCATCAATCGTCTCATCCTTTCCTTCTCGGATATCTTCTGCTACACAAGTTCTAATATGATTGGCAAGAAGGACTTTATTGAAACTATTTAAAGCTGCATTGACAGCAGATACCTGAACTAAAATATCGGTACAATAAGTATCATTCTCTACCATCTTTTTTATTCCACGAACTTGTCCTTCAATACGGCTTAGACGATTAATAAGATCTTTATATTCTTTGTCTGAACGTTCTTTTGTCTTGTGATGACAACAACATTCTTTTTTTTCTTCCATGTGATTTCCTCCTTTACGTTTGATATTATATACCCTGTTAGGGTATATTTCAAGATGTTTATTTGAGAAAATGTTGCAGTTATATAGACAATCTTGTTTTATATAACTTATAAAATGAATCAATTTTTCTAATATCATTGATAAAATCCCTAAAATAGCATATAATAATTTTAGGTACTAACTATTAAAATAGGAGGTGATACTATGATTACAACAACAGCAACTGATATTCAAAATAACTTTGGTAAATATTTAAAAGCTGTCCAAGAAGGTAATGAAATTATTATTTTAAAGAAAGGAAAAGAAGTCGCCAGATTAATTTCAAAAGACACAGGTATTTCTTTCTTGACTGATTCTTTAACTGGAATTCTAAAAAAAGATTATAACGAAAAGGATATCCGCGCAGAAAGGATTGCAGAAAAATATGAAAATATTGATTGATACAAATGTAATCCTTGATGTATTATGTGACAGAACTGATTTTGTAGAAAGCTCTTCAAAAATCTGGAAGTTATGTGAAGTAGAAAAAATTGATGGATATATTTCAGCATTGTCTATTCCAAATATTGTTTATATTTTGAGAAAAGAATTAACACCAGAAAAAACTCAGCAAATTATTGAACAGCTGTTTATGATTTTTCATATTGCTGATCTAAAGTCTTCTGATATAAGAAAAGCGGCGAATATGAAAACTTCTGATTATGAAGATGCGATTCAAATGGTATGCGCACAGCGAATGAAAGTAGATTTTATTGTAACTCGTAATATCAAGGATTTTATCGAAAGTAAAGTACCTGCTATGAAACCTGATGAATTATTAGAACGGATATGATATAAAGAAAGGAGGCATTCCACAAATGTGGTGCCTCCTTTTCATTTGACAATTAATCTTCTTTTTCAACCTTACGGTTTTCTCTATTAGCAATCTCTTCTTTGATTGCAGCTAAGAAGTCATCTAACTTCATCTGTCCTTCATCACCTTTGAATCGGCTTCTTACTGATACAGCTTCGTTTTCTTCTTCTTTTCCACCAACAACTAACATATATGGAATCTTCTGAAGCTGTGCTTCACGGATCTTGTATCCCATTTTCTCAGCTCTTGTATCGATGTCTGCACGGATTCCTGCTGCCTTTAATGTATCAAGTACTTTATTAGCATAATCTAAATGCTTATCAGAGATAGGAATCACTTCAACCTGTACTGGAGCTAACCATGTAGGGAAAGCACCTGCAAAATGCTCGATCAAGATACCGATAAAACGTTCGATAGATCCAAATGCAACACGGTGGATCATGATTGGACGATGTTTCTCTCCATCTGCTCCTGTGTAGTGAAGGTCAAAACGTAATGGGAGCTGGAAGTCAAGCTGGATTGTTCCACACTGCCATGTTCTTCCGATAGAATCCTCTAAGTGGAAATCAATCTTAGGTCCGTAGAATGCTCCGTCTCCTTCATTTACCACATAATCAAGTCCAAGATCATCTAGGGCTGCACGAAGAGAATCTGTTGCAAGTTCCCAATCTTCGTCACTTCCCATACTGTCATCTGGACGAGTAGAAAGTTCTACATGATACTTAAATCCAAATAAATTGTAAACCTGATCGATCAATCCTGCAACACCTTTGATCTCATCTTTGATCTGATCTGGTGTCATAAAGATATGTGCATCATCCTGTGTAAAACAACGAACACGCATTAATCCATGTAACTGACCAGATTTTTCATGACGATGTACTAAACCTAATTCTCCCATTCTTAATGGAAGATCTCTATATGAACGTGGTTCAGAATCATAAACAAGAACTCCACCTGGGCAGTTCATAGGTTTGATTGCAAAATCCTGATCATCAATAACTGTTGTATACATATTTTCTTTGTAATGATCCCAATGTCCTGATGTTTCCCATAAATGACGACTTAACATGATAGGTGTTGAAATTTCAACGTATCCTGCTTTCTGATGAATTTCACGCCAGTAGTCTAATAATGTGTTTTTAAGAACCATACCTTTTGGAAGGAAGAATGGGAATCCAGGTCCTTCTTCTCTCATCATAAACAGACCAAGTTCTTTTCCAAGTTTACGATGGTCACGCTTTCTAGCCTCTTCCATCATTGTAAGGTATGCATCTAATTCTGCTTTCTTTGTAAATGCAGTACCATAGATTCTTGTAAGCATCTGATTATGCTCATCTCCACGCCAGTAAGCACCTGCAATACTTGTAAGTTTGAATGCTTTCACTGGTTTTGTAGTCATTAAGTGAGGTCCTGCACAAAGATCAACAAATTCACCCTGCTGATAGAAGCTGATCACAGAATCTTCTGGAAGATCTTCAATCAATTCTACTTTGTAAGGTTCGTTTCTTTCTTTCATAAATGCAATCGCTTCATCTCTAGGTTTTGTAAAGCTTGTGATTTCAAGATTTTCTTTGACGATCTTCTTCATTTCTTTTTCAATCTTCTCAAGGTCTTCCTGTGTAAATGGAGTATCTTTCTCCATATCATAGTAGAAACCATTGTCGATAGAAGGTCCGATCGCAAGTTTTGTTTCTGGATATAAACGTTTTACTGCCTGAGCTAAAATATGGGATGCTGTATGACGGAATGCGTGTTTTCCTTCATCAGAATCAAATGTTAAGATATTTAATTCGCAGTCTTTGTCAATGACAGTTCTAAGGTCAACAACTTCTCCATCAACCTCACCCGCACAGGCAACTCTTGCCAGTCCTTCACTGATATCTTTTGCAATATCAATGACAGACATATTGTTTTCATACTCTTTTACAGATCCATCTTTTAATGTAATCTTCATCTTCTTATTCATCCTTTCTTGATATATAACGTTTTATTTATCCTGTCACAATTCTCTATAGATTTCTTCTATAATAAATCTATAACAGAAATAAAAAATCCCATGGACTAATAAAAATCCATGGGACGAGTTATCGCGGTTCCACCCTGGTTATCTGTTTCATATCCTTTGATCATAAACTCCAGAAACAGATCACTTAATCGACGATTAACGGTGTCAGCCGGGCTGGTTTACAGCCACTCCGAGGTGGTCTTCCTTTGTTTGTCTGCTTAGGATACTTTCAGCAAATGTATCCCTCTCTGGAAGCTTTCCACAAAGTACTCTTCTCATCAACGTTTTCTTCTTTTTGATTTCTTGTAAATTATAGCATTGTGATTCTATAAAATCAATACAAAAATAGAAAATTATAAACGATTCATTAATAAATAAGCATTCTTTACAACTGCTGCCGCCCATTCTCCGCCAACACAGTAATGTTTGTTCACTGCTGCCGCAGAAGTTCCAACATAGTAACTTCCACCTGATGTCAGGTATTTTTCATGTAAAGTTTCTGCAGTTGCTAAAAGTCCTGCTTCTTTCGTTGATTTGTTAATTCCTTTTGCATGATCCGATGTTACACCATATCCAGTCAGATTATTATCTTCCCTCGCACGGCGGCTCGTGCCCCATGCACTTTCATGTGCAGCGATTCCCATCAAAAAGACTGCATTCACATGATATTTTTCTTCCGCCTTGACATAAGCTTTCGCATCATCATACAAAGCAGTTCCTTCCAAAATATGTTTGGCGTCTGAAACTGTGATATGACTTAGAGCACTGACATCATTTGGATTAAAATATCTTGTCTGTTCCTCTTTTTTAATCTCTCCTTTGAACTTCTTGATCTGCTTCTTGATCGTCTGAACCTTTTCTTCCATTGGTTTGATCGGAAGTATCTGTTCGTTCTTTAAATACTGATCAAGCTGAATCGTTTCATTCATATCAAGCAAAGTCTCAAAATCCGAATGATTGATTCCAAAGACATATTTGCTTGCGATCGTTCTCAGATTCTCATCTCCAAATAAATCTGCAAGCTCATATAAATCTTCTCTTAACTGCTCATCTTTTTTAGAAATCTTCATAGAAGGAGTGATCTCCTGACCATATAAAGCAATCTCCGCCTTGGAATTTGCTGTATACTTTTTGTAAAATTCATTTATAGATTGTGCTTTTTGCTGTTCCAGGCGAATCTCTTCCTCAATCTTTGCTTTTTGTTTTTTCAGCTGTTTCACTTTCGCCTGTTTATCCTTGATCCTTCCTTCGATCGTATCCGAAGAACTCTTACTGATCACTTGTGTTGGCATTGGAATGACTTTGTTTTCTTCCTTTTTCTTTAATTTTGTCTTCTTTGTCTTAGTATGTTTCTTGCTTGTTGTCTTTTTCTTCAGTTGTTCTTTACTTTGCGTTCTTTTTGTTTCTTGCACCGTTGCTGCTGTTTCGGTAGAAACTTCTGTTGTCACTGCCTGATCGGTCTGTGTATCATCTGCATAAACCGGTATTACAGAGATTGTCATAATCGCGCATACAAATGCTGTCATAATCTTACGTCTCATGATTGCTTCCTCCCTTTGTTTGAACATTGTTATGACATGATTATCTTTCTAATACTCAATTTTATCTGGTGATTTCTACCTTACTCCTTTTTGTATAAAAATTCAAGTACGCAGTGTTACGTACTTGTAAATTTTTTATTCTTTATGATGCAGGAAACAACCTTCCTCATGTGAGTCAACCACTCCCACTGCCTGCAGATAGGAATAAATGATCGTTGTACCGACAAATTTCATTCCACGTTTCTTTAAATCCTTTGAAATCTGGTCGGATAATTCTGAAGATGTTTTTCCCGTCTCATGGATGATCTTATGATCTGTAAACTTCCATAAATATTCAGAAAAGGTTCCGTATTGTTCCTGGATTTTCATAAAAATAGTCGCATTTGATACGGCAGCAGATATTTTTCTTTGGTTTCTTATAATCCCTTTATTTTCTTTTAATTGCGCTTGTTTCTCCTCATCATATGCACTCACTTTATATACATCAAAATCATCAAACGCTTCTCTGAACGCTTCTCGTTTATTTAACACACACTCCCACGATAATCCTGCCTGAAACGATTCCAAGATCAGCATTTCAAACAATTTATGGTCGTCATAGACAGGCACTCCCCATTCTTTATCGTGATAATCAATATATATCGGATTCTTTGGATTAGCCCAACTGCATCTGTCTTTTCCATCGTGATATTTCATAAAAATGTCTTCCTCCATTATGTTTATTATAGTATAACTGACATCTTTGTCAGATCATCTAAAATCCACATTCACAACCACAATCTCCGCTTTCGTTCCGACCCTCATATTCGGGCCAAATAAACCGACACCTGAAGTTACGATCTGATGCGCATTTCCAACCTTACGATATCCATACGGATTCTTCCAAAACAAATGAATTATAATATTCCCAGGGAACAGCTGTCCATCATGCGTATGCCCGCAAAGATCAAGATCTACCCCTACCTGATTTAATTCTTCCAACTGCCTTGGCTCATGATCCAGTACGATCACAGGCTTTTTAAGATCCATTCCATTTACCAGTTCTTTCGGAGTCTTACGTCTGCTGATCCCACGGCCTACTTTCTCAGCATCTGGTCTTCCATAGAGATAGAAGCTTTGATCAATACAGACAGATTCATCTCTTAATAACTTCATTCCTGCCCTTTTTACAAATTCATCCATTCTTGGATCGCTGACCTTTTTCTTCTGGCCTCTGCCAAACGTAAATCCTGCAAGAATCTTTTCATCAATATCATGATTTCCATAAACTGCATAAACACCATATTGACTCTTTAGCTGTCGAAATATCTTAACCAACTGATCTGGATCATCTAATGCATCATATTCATTATCAAAAATGTCTCCTGCGACCACGATCAGATCTGGACTTTGCTGATTTACTTTCATTACCATCTGTTTCATCTGAGAACATCCAATATTGTATCCAAGATGAAGATCTGCAAGTAAAATGATCTTTAGCTTTTTATGATTTCCTACTTTTTTATGTATCGTTACATGGTAACTTATTGTCCTGATATTCCTTGCATTACACACTCCGTAAAAACTGATCAATAAGATCAAGATCATACAAATGCTTCCAACAATCCTAAAAACTTTTGGTGTCCGAAACTTTTTCTGATCTGCTTTTACAAAATAGATTAAGATTAGGCGGATCAGATCCGCAATAAGGATCGTAAGCGCCAAATACATCAAAACACCCAGCCAGTAATTACTGATCAGTTTCATAGCTCGCCGTATCGTTCCTTGTGGAAACAAAAATGCGATCAGAATACTGAATGCAAGAAATACATAGATCATGACCAAACCTGCTTTGATCCATTTCTTTTTAAAATAAACATGACAAGTCTCTAACCATTTCAATATTCGGAATAAAAAATAGACATTTAACAGCAGATAAAGTGGTGCCAAATATATTGCGATCATCTTATTTTCTGCACCCTCTTTCTAACTATATTTTATTGATTTTTTATCAAATTCATTGTAATCGGATAAACTGTCGCCTGGTTTGTCAATGGATCTCGATTCTGATAATCAAACAATAGGATGGTTTTTGTTTCTTTAAAATCTTCATTTACCGCATGATCGAATTGTTCCATATGGGAAAATTTCCGCATATTCTTTTGTCCAAAATATGCAAGTCGTTCATCTTTTAATAAAATCTCTTCGTTGATATAACGAAGCTCATCCTTTTGTAATGTATAATCTCCTGCAAAATCCGGACGTTTCTTTACATTTTCACGAAGATATAAGTCATACGTTAACAACTCTTTATATAATACAAGATTCTCTTCTGCTGTAATGGTTTGTATAAATTCATATAAGATTTCAAATCGGGCAATCCGGCTGTGGCTGACCTTGTCATAACCTTTCTCCTCATAAAATCTGGCAAGTGTATCATATAAAGCAAATGCAGTGTCAAATTCTTTTTCCAACAACCTCAACAAGGTGTTCGAAAACTGGCTGCTATTATAATAAACTTCCACCATTTCTTCCACTTTCTTTAAAACCAGTACGTCTTCATAAGGCAGCCATTTTGTATAAAGGACTTCATAAGGCGGTGTATCTTTATAAATAAGCCCATAGTTCTCTTTTTGTTTTTCCATATAAGAACCTTTTAATACTTTTAAAAAGCCTAACTGTAATTGTTCTGGACGTACTTCATAGACATCCTGAAATGACTGTTTAAAACTTTCAAGATCTTCATAGGGCAATCCTGCGATCAGATCCAAATGTTGATGTATATTATGTCCAGCATTGATCCTTGTTACGATATCTGCAACTTTCTTAAAATCCATTTTCCTGTGAATCTCAGTGATCGTATCGATGTTCGTTGACTGAACGCCAATCTCTAACTGAATCAGTCCCGGACGCATATCAGAGATCAATTCAATTTCATCATCCTTTAAGACATCTGCTGCCACTTCAAAATGGAAATTGGTAATGCCGTTATCATGTTCCTTTATATAACGCCAGATTTCCATTGCATGATCATGTCGACAGTTAAAGGTACGATCGACAAATTTGACCTGTGGCACTTTATGATCTAAGAAAAACTGTAATTCCTTTTTGACAAGAGAAAGATTTCGGAAGCGCAGGCATTTATCGATCGAAGATAAACAATAACTACATGAAAATGGACAGCCCCTGCTTGATTCATAGTAGATGATCTTATGTTCAAAATCTTCAATATGTTCATACACAAATGGAACTTTACTTAAGTCCATCACTGGACGCCATGGTGTTTCTACGATCTCATCTTCATTTCTATAAGTTAGTCCAGGAATCTTGCTAAGATCATCTCTCTTTCCATGATAATGATCAAGCACTTCAAGGAATGTAACTTCTCCTTCCCCTTTCATCACACCCGTTACCTGTGGAAGTCGTCTTAAAACTTCTCTGGAATCATAGGAAACTTCTGGTCCTCCAAGCCAGATTGGAACATCCGGCAGTAGTTTATGGATTTCCCTGATCACACGTTCTATGTATTCAATATTCCAGATGTAACAGGAAAAACAAAGGATATCTGGATGTTTCTGATACAGACTCATCAGGATATCATCCACCTGCTGATTGATCGTATATTCTGCAATCTCGACTTCATCGATATATGGCTTTGCGTAGGCACGAAGGCAGTAAACTGCAAGGTTCGAGTGAATGTATTTCGAATTGATCGCTGTTAATATTGTGTGTTTCTTTGTCATATTATTTATCTCGCACTTTCTTTATTTTGTTTCATTCTGAATATCTTTTTGTTTTGTCTTACTCTGAAAATAGATAAACGAATCCGCCGCATCAAGAATATCACTAAATTCATCTCTTGGTGCGATTTCAATATATTTCTTTAATAAATCTTTCTCTTCTTTTTTATATCTTCCATAAAAAATGTCAAACAGATTATGACCCCGCATATAGGTTTTAATCTCTTCCATATGTTCTTTCATATCTTGCGCTGATGTAAAATCACGTCCAATCATTTGCATCAAATGAACTCCACTTTTGATCCTATGCAGATATTCTCTCCATTTATCATATAAAATCTCATAAAAAGCATCTTCAGATTCTATAACTCCAAGTTTTGACATGATCTCTGGATTTAAAAAATAATTTTCAAAGGAATAATATTTTAAGATCAATACATTTTTCCTTGTCACTTTTGGTAAATGATCAACATCCACAAGATTTCTCTCATCATAATATTTACAAAGCTGTCTTCCCAGCATATCTCGATCCTTACCATCACTATCACGGATCATTAAAAAACGATCCTTCATATAAAGCTGATTTATATATTTTAAGTTGGCATACGTCTTGATATTGGTACAGCTGTTTGTTGTCAGGATCGCTACACGATTTAATCTGCCATCTTCATCATAAATCTCAGAATAGTAATGATTTAACAACAATGGCAAACGGTATTTATCTTGTTTTCCTTCTACGATAAAAACAAAATCAACATTCATAAGATCGGAAGCATTATATCCAAGATCGTCTAATACCGAACTAATGTTCGTTTTCTTCTTTGCAACAGAATATGAATCTTCATCCAATATGATCTGACATAATTGTCTACTGCTAAAATTGGCTAATAAATGTGGAGAATGTGTTGTAAAGATCACCTGATTCTTCTGTGCCAGACGATAAAGGATCTCACTGGCTGTCTTTTGCAGTTGTGGATGCAAAAACATCTCTGGTTCCTCTACCAGAATGATCGATGAAAGACTATTCTCATCCATTACATAAGCTTCCAGAAGAGAAAGCATATAAATACTTTTCATTCCACGCCCCAATCGTTCCACAGAAATTGAAATATCACGTTCTTTGTTATAAGCCTCTGCATTAACTTGAAGCATCTGATCAACATCATAATTCATAGAGAAAATGATATCCTCAAATCCGCCGTTCTTATGGAAGCTCTCATTAATACGTTTCTCAAACTGATCAATGTTCATCTCATACAATTTATATTCAAATAACTTTGCAGCCTCAAATGCATTCAGCTCTTTGGGACTCTTCTGATCGATCAGACCGATACACTGAAAACAATGAGTACATGGTTTCACAGGATCAAACATACAGCAGTTTGTACGCATGATCTTAAGCAAACTGTCTTCCTGTAACATAAAAAGATCATCCTGTATCTGTTTTAAATTACGGTTCGTTCCAATGAAATAAATAGTTGGAAAAATTTCCCGGATATACTTATTATGTTTCTTTTTTCCATCGTAAAACCGCTGTTTGCCTTCTTTATTGGCAATGAATGTAAAGGTGATCTCTTCATTTTTGTAAGATGGAAGTTTACTCTCAAAATCCTTTTTCCAAAGATCGTATTTTTTATACTGACTCACCATACCATTTTTATGAAAAATATGAAGATCTTCTTCTGTAATGGATAATATAAATCCAATCTCTATATTTTGCATTGTCTCGTTAAAATCATCCAATGAGATTTCATAAGATCCTTCGACTGCACGCAAGGCATGAAGGATGGATGATTTTCCTGTATTATTCTTTCCAACAAGAATCAGAGCATTCTGGATATCTGATATTTCCATATGCCGGATTGATTTAAAATTCTTAATTGATAGATATTTAATTTCCATAAGATGCTCCTTTCTTTTTTATCTTTATTATCTCATTTTTTATATTTAAAATCCAGTCACAAACAGACATATGTTAAGAAATGTTACGATCAGTGCAATCATAAAAAGTATGATCTTTAATCGTTTCGAATTCGCATATTTCCCCATGACTTTCTTTGAGGATGTCAAATAGATCTGAGTAAAGATCGTAATAGGAAGTTGAACTGCCAAAAACATCTGGGAATAGATCAATCCATCGAATGGAGATTTTATCAGTAAAATAATCAATGTTGCCGGAATCATCGTAATAAGAACTCCTAATTTCGTATCTTTATGATGAATATCATAAGGATGATCAAAAATTCCAGAAAAAATCGTTCCGCCGGCCATTCCTGCTGTAATACTTGATGAGATTCCAGCAAGCAATAATGCAAGTGCAAAAATAATTGATGCTGCATTTCCAAGAAGTGGTGTTAACATGGAACCTGCTAAATGAATATCATCAATAGAATGACCATTTCCTTGATACAGGGTAGCTGCTGCCATTAAGATCATTGCACTGTTAATTGCCCATCCTATGATCATGGAAAATAAGGTATCTTTAAACTCGTATTTTAACTGCTGTTCTATCACATTTTCATCTTTTAGATTCCATTCTCTGCTCTGAATGATCTCTGAATGTAAAAACAGGTTATGTGGCATCACGACTGCTCCTAGAACACTCATGACAACTGGAAGTGAACCTTTGGGAATTTCTGGCTTTACCCATCCGATCAGCGCCTGTTTCCATTCAATATCTGCAATACAGATTTCAAACAGAAAAGAGAATCCGATCAGTGATACAAATAAGATGATCAGTTTCTCGATTCTGCTGTATGCATTCGTAAACTGACAGATCAGTACGATCACTAAAATGATAAATGTACCAATCTTTACTGGAATATGAAACAGCATTTCTAATGCCATTGCACCACCTAAAAGTTCTGCCATTGCGGTTGCGATCGATGCTGCAACTGCTGTTAATAAAATGATGTTCTTAAACCCTTTATTAATATACAGACTTGTTGCTTCTGATAAACATTTTCCTGTGACGATTCCTAGATGTGCTGCATTATGCTGTAAGATAATGAGCATGATCGTTGATAATGTGACCATCCATAATAACGTATATCCATAACCGGAACCTGCTGCGATATTACTTGCCCAGTTTCCGGGATCTATAAAACCTACGGTGACTAGTAAACCTGGTCCGACATATCTTAGGAAGTTCATCGTTTCTTTTGTTGATGATTTAAAAAATTGCATCATACACGAAATGTTCCTTTCTTTTTATTTTCGTTCTAGTTAGTCTTGACTAACTATTATTATACATAGAAGGGGAAAGTTTGCAAGCTTTGTGAAAAATTGATAGAATAAGTCATGTATTATTTTCATTTACTACTACTGAATAGCCGTAAATGGTATGCTAAATAAATAAGAAACAGGTGAATTTTATGAAATCATTACCATATTATGACGATCTGACTGCAAGACAGACGATCAAATTACGTGAACTTATTAAAACACTCCCGCCTTTTGCGAAAGAATTCTTCCGTGCAATTGATTCTACCACACAAGTAAGAACTCGAATTGCTTATGCATATGATCTGAGAGTCTTCTTTCATTTTCTGATCGATGAAAATCCTGCTTACCGTAATTACTCTGTGCTGGATTTTAAAGTAAGTGATCTTGATAAGATTGAATCCGTTGATCTGGAAGAATATATGGAATATTTAAAGGTTTACATCTCGGAAGAACAACATAAGCATATGCAGAATACTGAACAAGGTGTTTTTCGTAAGATGTCTGCACTCCGTTCTTTTTACGGATATTTTTACAAACGACAGCTGATTGAGAAAAATCCAACATTGCTTGTTGATATGCCAAAAATCCGTGAGAAGGAAATTATCCGTTTAGAAGCCGATGAAGTTGCTTCTTTGCTTGATTTTGTAGAACACGGAGGTGACCATTTAACCGGGCAGAAACTTGCTTATTATGAAAAGACCAAGGAACGTGATCTTGCGATCATTACACTTCTTCTTGGGACTGGAATCCGTGTATCTGAATTAGTGGGTCTAAACATTGATGATGTTGATTTCCGCAATAACGGTCTTCATCTGATCCGAAAAGGACGAAAAGAAATGACCGTCTATTTTGGAAATGAAGTTGCAGATGCTTTAGAGCAATATATTGAGGGCAGCAGAAAACTCATCATTCCAAAGGAAGGGCATGAAGATGCTTTATTTTATTCTATGCAAAGACGAAGGATTGGTGTGCAGGCGGTCCAGAATCTTGTGAAAAAATATGCGAAGGAAGTCACTCCACTAAAGAAGATCACTCCTCATAAACTGCGTAGTACTTATGGTACTGCTCTTTATCAGGAGACCGATGATATTTATCTTGTGGCGGAGGTTCTTGGACACTCTGATGTTAATACGACTCGAAAACATTATGCGGCAATGTCTGATACGAGACGGCGTCAGGCAGCAGGGAAAGTTGTATTGAGGGAATCTGCTTCGCATGATGTGGATGGTCAGAAATATTAATATGTCCACAGGAATAATTGATTACTCTCCAGTAGCTAAACTAATCAATTATTCAGGAGTGTCCCAAAGTTTGTGTAAACCTTCAAACTGATGTAAGATAACATTACTC
>OLOR01000548.1_pt1 | contig 40023 bp, 27 predicted proteins | sample 1672521 | NCBI WGS metagenome assembly OLOR01 (sample SAMEA3136695, study PRJEB25190) | human gut metagenome | biome: human gut; feature: human-associated habitat; material: faeces | place: Austria | collected 2013
ATTTCCACTTTCGAGTTACAAACGGTCAACGGGCTGAGGTAAAGCGGGCCTGCACCGCGAAGGAATATCCCTGCTTTCCGCGTCCGCTTCTTCACAAAGAAGCTTTCTAATCTACAAGCGTATCACCCCAACAACCACAAATTTGTGCAAATCAAATAAAAACTCCTTGCAAAGTTTCTGAATGAATGAGATAATTAACACAAACTATGTAAATGGATTGTTACTTTTAAGGCAAAACCATACAATATCCTATCTAAAAGGAAGGGGAAAGAGGAAGAATGAAATTAAAGACAGTAAAGCGTATGAATGCGTGCATTTTATCTGCTGCCATGGTTTTGAGTGGTGTTACAATCATTCCGCCGGCCACAGTAAGTGCTGCGGCAAATAATGAGATCAATTATGCATTAAGTGCAACGGCAACCGTCAGTGATCAGGAGACGAATTACTGGGGAGCAGATAAGGCGATCGACGGAATCGTCAACAGAGATGCTGCAAAAGCAGATCAGTCCAGATGGGCAACGAATCAGAGTTCAAGTCAGGCAGCAAGGACGCTGACGGTGAATCTCGGTACACGGAAGACGTTTGATCATTTTGTGATCGAATGGGAAAGAACGAATATTACTAACTTTAAGATTTCTGTATGTGATACAGAAGATGGAGAATACCGGGATGTTTATGTAAAAAATGACGGAGAAAATATTACGTCGGTTACGAGTGATATCCAGTTGGATGAAGCTGTAACAGCTCAGTATGTAAAGCTGACAGTCAATGGTTATACAGTAAATCCTGGAAGCTGGCAGTCTGTATCCCTGTATGAGTTTAAGATCCTTGGAGAAGCAGAGAATTTAAGTACCGCTGCAACTGTAACAGCAGATGGAAGTGAGACAGCCGGAACAGATGCTTCCAAGGCAGTTGACGGTGATGATACGACCCGTTGGGCAAGCCCGGCGGCAACAGGATCACACTGGCTGAAGCTGGATTATGGCCGTGAGAAGACCATCAGAACAGCAAAGATCCATTGGGAGAGAAAGAATGCAACTGCATACCGGATCGAGAAGTCTGCCGACGGAGAAAACTGGGAGACAGTAAAAGCATTTACGACAAGTCCTTCAGATTACAGAGAGACGATCGTATTTGATGAGGCAGTAACAACAAGATATCTGAGATTATATATTGAGTCCTTTGATCAGGCGGGAGCACCGGAGGGAAGTGCTTCTGTAAGCTGGCCGACGGTTTCTGTCTATGAGTTTGAGACTTATGAGACAGATCTTGGAACAACCGAGGTGGAGAGAACTCCGAAAGAGATTGCGGACAGCCTGGAAGTTCCTTCCAGTATTGACGGGGCATCAGGAAACCTGGCAATGCCGGAAGTTCCTGAAGGATATGAGATCAGTTTTGTCGGTGCAGATTATGAGCAGATCGTAGACAGGGATCTGACAGTTTATCAGCCGCTTGTTACAAAGACTGTGAAGATGAACTTCAATGTAAAGAAAGCCGGTGACGACAGTACGGCAGTAGATTCCAAAGAATATACTATGACTGTAACCGGAAAGTATACGGCAGAAGACGGAGATAATGCAAAGCCGAATGTAATGCCGGAGCTGGCAGAATGGAAAGGTGCAAAGGGCGGTTCCTTTGAGATCAGTGATTCCAGCCGTATCGTTGTAGCAGCCAAGGATAAGGCAGAATTATCTGCAATGGCTGAAGAATTTAAGAATGATTATAAAGAGATCACAGGAAAGTCCATCAAGATCGTTTATGCGGATCAGGCATCAGCGGGAGATTTCTTCTTTACGCTTGAAGCAGCCGGAAATGGACTGAAAGAAGAAGGATATTCCATGAATGTAACGGATAAAGTGGAAGTGAAGGCAGAGCAGAAAGCAGGAGCTTACTGGTCTACAAGAACGATCCTTCAGATCCTGAAGCAGAATGGTACGACCATTCCGAAGGGCGAATGCAGGGATTATCCAAAGTATGAAGTCAGAGGCTTTATGCTGGATGTAGGAAGAAGACCGTTTGAAAGCGAGACACTTCAGGAAGTTGCAAAGACGATGCTGTGGTATAAGATGAATGACCTGCAGCTTCATCTGAACGATAACTATATTTTCCTTGAAAATTATTCGACTTCCGAGGGTGCAATGTCGGCTTATGAGGGATTCCGTATGGAGTCTGATGTCAAAGCAGGTGGATTGAATCAGGCAGACCTGACCAGTGACGATATGTATTATACCAAGGCTGAGATGAAGTCCATGATCCAGAATTACCGGAAGTTAGGACTGGATATTATCCCGGAATTTGATACTCCTGCACATTCTCTGTCATTTACAAAGGTAAGACCGGATCTCAGATTCGGAACGACCGGACGTCAGAATGACCATTTCAATTTGAATACGAAGTATGATGAGTCACTGGCATTTGTTGAGAGCATCTGGGATGAGTATATTAAGGGTGATGACCCGGTATTTGACCGGGATACGATAGTTAATATCGGAACAGATGAGTATGATGGACAGTATACAGAGCAGTTCCGTAAGTTTACAGATGATCTTCTGGCTTATATCCAGGATAATGGAAATACCGTTCGTCTGTGGGGAAGTCTTACAGCAAGAAGCGGAAGCACATCCGTAAGAAGCGAAGGGGTTCAGATGAATATCTGGAACGATGGATGGGCAAATCCGAAAGCTATGTATCAGCAGGGATATGACCTGATTGACATGAATGACGGAAGTGTATATATCGTACCGGCAGCAGGATATTATGCAGATTATCTGAGTCGTCAGTCCATGTATAATTATGATCCGGCTACACGTATGGGTGTTCCGTCAGGTTCTGAACAGACACTGGGAGGAGCTTATGCGATCTGGAACGATATGGTTGACCAGAGAGCGAACGGACTGACTGAGATGGAGATCTATGACCGCTTCAATGATGCTGCATCGTATTATGCGGCTGCGTTGTGGGGCAAATCGGGAGAAGTTTCTTTTGCAGCAGCACAGCAGACAAGCGAGAATGTTGGTGAAGCTCCTGGAGTCAATGCATATGATAAAGCAGACAGTGAGACAGATGAGATCCTTTCCTATGATTTTGAGGATGGACTTTCAGATAAGAGTGCAAATGAATATGATGCAGAAACTGGAAAGAATGCAGAAGTGAAAGACGGAGAACTTGTCCTGAAGGGCGGAGAAAGCTATATCTCTACTCCATTGGATAAAGTCGGACCTGAGAAAGAACTGAGCTTTGATATCACACTGACTCAGCCGGCAGAACCGGGACAGATCCTTTTTGAGGCTGAGAAGGACGAAGATCATGAAGCTTACAGCACTCATAATATCCGCATCATGGAAGATGGAACACTTGGATTTACAAGAGAAGGATATGACTATTCCTTTGGCTATAAACTTCCTGTTAATCAGAAGATGACATTAAAGATCCGTACAAAGAACGGAAGTACTGTCCTGATCGCAGATGGAAAAGAGTATAGAGCAACCGGAAGCTTTACATATGAAGGTGATGTGAAGAAGACCGGTATTACAGGCTCCACACTTTCCCTTCCGCTGACAAGGATTGGCTCTGATACGAATGCGGTATATGCCATCATTGATAATGTGAATCTTTCCTCCACGATGTCAGATGGAGCATCTTCACCGATTGATCCATCCGGATTTACAGTGACATCAGATAATCAGAACAGTGACGGACCAATCAGTGCAGCATTTGACAATGATCGGTCAACGATCTGGCATACGCAGTACTCTCCGAGTAAGAAAGCACTGCCGGCAACGATCACGATTGATATGGGACAGTCCTATGATGTGAACGGATTCTATTATCTGCCGAGACCGACGGGAAATAACGGATATATCCTGAAATATTCTCTGTATTATGAGGATGCGGATGAAAACTGGACAGCTCTTGTAGAGAATGGAACGTGGGAAAGCACAGGTACAGAAAAAACGGTAAACTTTACACCGGTTCAGACATCCAAGATCAAGCTGGTTGTATCAGAAGGACAGAATGGTTTCGGTAGTGCAGCAGAATTCAGAGTGCTTACAGGAACGCAGGATCTTACAAAGACACAACTCCGTATGAGTACTTATGTAGAAGGAGAAGGTACAGCGACTGTTTCTAAAGAAAAGATCGAACAGGGAGAAGAAGTTACCTTTACTGCAACAGCAAAGAAAGGTGCTACATTTACCGGATGGTATGATGTCCTTGGAACAAAGGTAAGTGATGAAGCCGTTTATACAGTAACTCCGGAAGAGAACCTGACCCTGATCGCAAAATTTGAAAAAGGAAGCGAGCCGGATCAGCCAGAAGATAAGACCTATACGGTTACGATCGACGGAAAAGAACAGACCGTCAAAGAAGGAGAAAAGGCTGCGAAGCCAGCCGATCCGGAAAAAGAGGGTTATAAGTTCCTTGGCTGGTATGAAGAAGGAAGTGATACGGCGTTCGATTTCGATACAGCCATCACGAAGAATATTACACTGACTGCAAGATTCGAGAAAATAGAAGAGCCGGATCAGCCGGACAAACCTTCAGCACCGGAGAATGTAGTGACAGGTGAAATTACGAAAAATTCCGTTGAAGTGAAATGGGATGGACCGGCAAGCACAGCAGGACTGGCAGGTTACAAGATCTATGTAAATGGAAAAGAATACGTGACGTATATCCCGGCAGATGCTACAGGATATACGATAGAAGGTCTTGAAGCCGGTAAGACTTATCAGATCGAAGTTGTTGCCGTAGGCGATGATGAGAATGCAACAGAGTATGCAGCCGCAGAACTGAGTGTAACAACAAAGAGTGAAAATAATGGTAACGGCGGCGATAACGGAAATACCGGAGACAACGGTAATAATGGCAATAACGGAAATGCCGGAGACAACGGTAATAATGGCAATAACGGAAATGCCGGTGTAAATAATCCGACTAAGGATCAGAATCATAATGCCGGAACAACAAATAAGAAGCAAAATGCAGCAGCCAAGACAGGCGACAGCACAAATATGGCAGTATTTGTATTCATGCTTGGTGGTTCGCTGGCAGCCGGAACGGTTGTCTTCAGAAGGAAAAGAAGATAAGCGGTTTTCCATATGAAAGTTTAAGAGAGAAGAGTCTGTTGGATGAAAATCCAGCGGACTTTTCTTTTTTAATAAAATTCTAAGATTTTGACACTCTGGTTTTAAAAAATGACCGATATCATGTATACTAAAAGGGAGGTGATTGAAATGTATAATATATTAGTTTGTGATGATGATAAAGAAATTGTAGAGGCAATAGATATTTATCTGTCCCAGGAGGGATATCATATCCTGAAGGCATATGATGGAGTTGAGGCATTGAATATTCTGGAGAAAGAGAAAGTAAATCTTCTGATCCTTGATGTGATGATGCCAAAGCTGGATGGAATCAGGGCAACTCTGAAGATCAGGGAGACGAACAGTGTACCGATCATTATTCTTTCTGCAAAGTCAGAAGATTCAGATAAGATACTCGGACTGAATATCGGGGCGGATGATTATGTCACAAAGCCGTTCAATCCGTTAGAACTGGTAGCAAGGGTCAAGTCTCAACTGCGTCGCTATAATGAGCTTGGTGGAACATCCCAGGAACAAAAGGAAAAAGTGTATGAAGTTGGCGGACTCAGGATCAATGATGATCTGAAAGAAGTGACGGTGGACGGAGAGTTAGTGAAGCTTACGCCGATTGAATATAATATTCTTTTGTTATTACTGAAAAATCAGGGACGGGTTTTTTCTATTAATCAGATTTATGAGTCGATTTGGAATGAAGAGGCGATTGGTGCGGATAATACAGTTGCGGTCCATATCCGCCATATTCGTGAAAAAATCGAGATCAATCCGAAAGATCCAAGATATCTGAAAGTAGTATGGGGCGTAGGCTATAAAATTGATAAAGGCTGAAAGGACGAAATATGAATAAGTGGTACAGAAAGACAGGTGTAAAGGCGATCGTTCTTATTGTGGCGATTCTCAGCGGTGCAATGCTGATAACGAATCTGTTGTCTCTTATGAATCTTGCAGGAAGCACAGATCTGCCGTCCTTATGGACGATGAGCCAACAGCCATTTGAGGAATCGCAGGAATTTAATTACATGGTTGAAAATTACATGGATGATGTCCTTACGCAGATCCGGCTGGAAAATCTTTTTGAGACAGATGGGATGATGAACCGGAACAAAGAGATCGACGTAATGGAGTACAGCAAGAATGATACTGCCAACGGAGAAAATGTTTCGGGTATTGCGTATTCACTGGAGGAACTGATCAACTGGGGAGAAGATTTTGACAGTGCAGAGAGCGATAATTATGCGAAGAACAGTGTGATCGTATGTCAGAAGCCTGAAGGGACATATGAGTATTACTATACGAGTGATTTCATGACACGGGTAGAGTCGGGAGTATTTGATATTATCATGCAGGATGGGAGTGATGTTGACGGATTTCTGCAGGAACTTCAGAACGGTAAGTATACATCTTCAGGCTTTTATAATTTTGATATTGTGGACATGGAAGGAAATATCCTGTACACAGACTGCTGGAATTTTGGAAGTGCATTAATCGAAAAATATGCACCGCAGGGAGCAGAAAACCTTTTGCAGGTAGTGAATAACAGTCCGCGTCTGAATGGCAAACTGTCCGTCATTTATGATGATCTTGCGTATACTTTGGGGAATATTTACTCAGATTATCAGAATTATCAGATGGGATTTGAACATTTAGAGGAAGGCAATACAAACTTTACTTACATTTATGCGAATAATGACACGAAAAAGGTAGTGACGAATAAGACTTCTTACGAGAACTATGCAGAGCTGGAGAAAAATGTCCAGAATCTGATCTCGGAGAAAGATGTTAAATATATGGTCATTTATCCAAAGCTAAAAGATTTTAACAGTAATATGAATGTATCGAAATCGGATAAATGGGAAAAACTCCGCAGTTACAGCAGTGAAAAGAAATGGAACAGCGTATTTGCGGTTGCGGTGGATACAACTTATACGATCCAGGATCAGTTTTATCAGAATAAGGTAGCTTATGATAATAATATCCCGTATTTTAAAGGAACAACATGGCTGTTGGTTCTGAGCATTATCCTGTTCCTTGGGGCAACAATCTGGCTGACACTGGAGGCAGGAAGAACTGCGGAAGATGAAGAACTGCACCTGAACGGTTTTGATCATTGGAAGACAGAGATTGCAGCGGTGCTGATCGTACTGATATGGATCGTTGGTTCTTATATCGGGATTCATTTTTGGAATGGAAATATCTATACGATGATCAATGATATTCCGACTTATCTGAAGGATGGAGGTACTTATTTTGAGTATTATTATGCTCGTGGAATGGATGTTTCTTCAGCATATATGTCAGCAAGTTTATATCTTCCGTCATTGAGTATTGCAGAGCTGGCAGAAATTTATTTTTATGGAGTATTTACACTGGGCTGCTTCTTTATGGGATACGTGAGTCTGATCAAGCGGATCAAGGGACGAAACCTGTGGAAGAACAGTCTGTTGAGAGTGATTGTGCGGTTCATCTATAAAATATATGATAACCGGAAGAAGACGACAAAGACAGTGCTTCTGTTATGTGGATTTTTCCTTGTACAGGGAATTGCAGTGCTGTTCAGGAATGGGGTTACAATGCTTCTGGTGTTACTGGCAGACGTGGGTGTATTTTATGTTGTCCTGAACGGTTTATTACTCAAGGAGAAACTGAAAAAAGGTATTGAAGAAATTGCATTGGGAAATATGGAATATCAGATCCCGCTGCAAGGCTTAAGAGGTGAGAACTTAAAGCTGGCAGAGATGATCAATGGAATTGCCAACGGATTCCATATGGCCGTAGAAGAGGCAATGAAAAATGAGCGTCTTAAGACGGATCTGATCACGAATGTATCACATGATATCAAGACACCGTTGACTTCGATCATTAATTATGTAGCGATCCTGAAGCAGTCGGATATTGCAGATCCAAAGATCCAGGGCTATCTGGATATACTGGAGGCGAAAGCACAGAGGCTGAAGACACTGACGGAAGACGTTGTTGAGGCATCCAAGGTAAGCAGTGGGAATATTTCTCTGGAGTATATGGATGTAGATCTTGTGGAGATGATCCAGCAGACGGAAGGTGAGATGGCTGAGAAGTTTGAGGCAAGGAATCTGAAAATGATCGTCAATCTGCCGGCAGAACCTGCGGTTGTTCATGTAGACGGGCGAAGAATGTGGAGAGTTCTGGAGAATATTTTCGGAAATGCAGCCAAGTATGCCATGCCGGGAACAAGGGTATACGCGGATCTGAAGCTGGAAGAAGATACGGTGGATCTGTCTTTGAAAAATGTTTCTGAACATCAGTTGAACATTTCGGCAGATGAACTGACCGAACGGTTTATCCGTGGAGATCTTTCAAGAAGTTCTGAAGGAAGCGGACTTGGACTGTCGATCGCACAGAGCCTGACAACGATGCAGGGCGGAACTTTCAACCTGTATCTGGATGGAGATTTGTTCCGGGTAAATATCCGGTTCCCGAGAGTGAAAAAGCAGTAGAAAGAAGAGAAAGCAAAAAGATTGAATTGACATTTTTGAGGCGGTGTGCTACGCTTTCTAAGGATTGCGAAAAGCAGAATAGCGTAGAAAAGCAAGGATGGAGAGAGTAGCCTGATTACCGTTTTACAGAGAGATCCCCGGGAGAACTTAAGAAAGTTCTGTTGGCTGAGAGGGGATGAACAGGAGGCAGGGGAAGATGGCTCCTGAGCAGTGCAGATGAGCTTTCAGGTAAGTCTGCAAAGGGTTCGCCCTTTACAGCGTAGGAGTGGCAGCAGAGGGATGCAGGTCACTCACGGAGGTTTTCACTGTGAAGTGGGAACGAAGAGAAGTGGTAACGCGGTGAAACAGAACCGTCTTCTTGAGGATGAAAGTCTTAAGGAAGACGGTATTTTTTTTAAAAGGAGGCAGACAATTATGTCAGAAAAACCAAAATATTATATTACAACAGCGATCGCCTATACATCCGGCAAGCCGCATATTGGTAATACTTATGAGATCGTACTGGCAGATGCGATCGCACGTTATAAGAGAAGTCAGGGATATGACGTATTTTTCCAGACGGGAACAGATGAGCATGGGCAGAAGATCGAGCTGAAGGCAGAAGAAGCAGGAATTACACCAAAGGAATTTGTTGATAAGGTATCAGGAGAGATCAAGAGAATCTGGGATCTGATGGATACTTCTTATGACAAGTTTATCCGTACAACAGATGAGGATCATGAAAAGCAGGTAAAGAAGATCTTTAAGAAACTTTATGATAAAGGAGATATTTATAAAGGACACTATGAGGGAATGTATTGTACTCCATGTGAGTCATTCTTTACAGAGTCCCAGCTCGTAGACGGAAAATGTCCGGATTGTGGACGTCCGGTGCAGCCGGCAAAGGAAGAGGCGTATTTCTTTAAAATGAGCAAATATGCGGATCGTCTGATCGAGCATATCAATACGCATCCGGAGTTTATCCAGCCGGTATCCCGTAAGAATGAGATGATGAATAACTTCCTTCTCCCGGGACTGCAGGATCTGTGTGTATCAAGAACATCATTTAAGTGGGGAATCCCGGTTGATTTTGATCCAAAGCATGTTGTGTATGTATGGCTGGATGCTCTGACAAACTATATTACAGGAATCGGATATGATGCAGAGGGAAATAGTACTGAGCAGTTTAACAAACTCTGGCCTGCAGACCTTCACCTGATCGGAAAAGATATCATCCGTTTCCATACGATCTACTGGCCGATCTTCCTGATGGCACTGGATCTTCCACTTCCAAAGCAGGTATTTGGACATCCGTGGCTGCTTCAGGGAGACGGAAAGATGAGCAAGTCTAAAGGAAATGTGCTTTATGCGGATGAGCTGGTTGATTTCTTTGGAGTGGATGCGGTTCGTTACTTTGTACTCCATGAGATGCCGTTTGAGAACGATGGAGTGATTTCCTGGGAGCTGATGGTAGAGCGTCTGAACTCAGATCTTGCCAATACGCTTGGAAACCTTGTAAACCGTACGATTTCCATGACAAATAAGTATTTTGGCGGAACAGTGACAGATACAGGCGTGGCAGAAGAAGTGGATGCTGACCTGAAGGCAGTCGTAGAGAATACTGCAAAGGCAGTAGCTGAAAAGATGAAAGATCTGCGTGTGGCAGATGCGATCACAGAAATCTTCAATCTGTTTAAACGCTGCAACAAATATATTGATGAGACTACACCATGGGTACTTGGAAAAGATGAGTCAAAGAAAGATCGTCTGTCTACTGTATTATGGAATCTGATCCAGGGTATTTCAGAGGGTGCAAGACTTCTTGAGCCATATATGCCATCTACAAGCAAAAAGATCCTTGAGCAGCTTGGAAATGGTCATGTGACAGAAAAACCGGAAATTCTGTTCCAGAGAATGGATCTGGAAGAAATTCTGAAAAAAGTAGAGGAACTTCATCCGAAAAAAGAAGAAAAGAAAGAAGAAGCAGTCATTGATCTTGAGCCAAAAGAAGAGATCACATTCGAGCAGTTTGGTGCAATGCAGTTCCAGGTAGGAGAGATCATCGCCTGCGAAGCAGTCAAAAAGTCGAAAAAACTTTTATGCTCCCAGGTAAAGATCGGAAGTCAGGTAAAGCAGATCGTATCAGGAATTAAGGCATATTATACGCCGGAAGAGATGGTAGGAAAGAAGGTTATGGTTTTCGTCAACCTGAAACCTGCGAAGCTTGCCGGAGTTCTTTCAGAGGGAATGTTGCTCTGTGCTGAAGATGCAGATGGAAATCTTGCACTGATGACACCGGAGAAAGAGATGCCTGCAGGTGCGGAAATCTGTTAATTTCAGGAATTAAATATGAAGAGTAAAAAAATTATTGCTGTGGTCGGCGGAAGTTTTCTGCTGGCTGCAGCCTTTCTATTAATATTGTGTATTAAATTTGTGAATATGAAAGAATCTTCCCCAACCGGAAAATACGCTGGGAAGACGGAAAAAGTGGAGCAGACTACAACCGATAAAAAGGAACAGAAGAAGCCTGACTGGGTAGAAGAAAAAATTTCCGGGATGACATTGGAAGAAAAAGTGGCTCAGTTATTTATCATTACGCCGGAAGCATTGACCGGAATGGGAAAGGTAACGGCAGCAGGAGACACGACAAAAAGATGCCTGGAACAGTATCCGGTTGGTGGTGTGATTTATTTTGCAGGGAATATCGAGGACAGACAACAATTATCAGATATGCTTCACACTACGCAGTCGTACAGTACAGAGCAGAGTGGAATCCCGATTTTTCTGAGTGTAGATGAAGAAGGTGGAACTGTAGCAAGAGTTGCAGGCAGCGGAATCTCGAATGTTTCTGTTGTTGAAGATATGTGCGAAGTTACAGATGAGGAAAGAGCTTACGAAATAGGACAGACGATTGGCAATTACCTGGCAGAATTAGGTTTCAATCTGGATTATGCACCGGTAGGGGATGTTCTTACTAACCCGGAAAATACAGTTGTTAAAAAAAGATCATTCGGAAATGACAGTGCAAAAGTTGCTGCGTTGTCGCAAAAAGTACTGGATGGGCTGCATGAGGAAAATGTGTATGGAGTAATCAAGCATTTCCCGGGGCATGGGGCAACAGCCGGAGATACACATGAGGGATATGCTTATACAGACAAGTCGTTGGAAGAACTGGAGCAGCAGGAACTGGTTCCTTTTCAGAATGCCATTGAAAACCATATTGCCATTATTATGGCAGGGCATATTTCAGTACCGAATGTGACAGGAGACAATACGCCTTCTTCCCTGTCTAAAATTATGATTACGGATGTATTAAGAGAAAAAATGGGATTTGATGGAATTGTAATTACGGATGCATTGAATATGGGGGCAATTTCACAGCATTATTCTTCGGCAGAGGTCTCGGTTAAAGTTTTAGAGGCTGGTGGGGATATGCTTTTGATGCCGGAAAATTTTCAGGAGGCATATCAGGGAATTTTAGAGGCTGTTCAGAATGGAACTTTAACAGAAGAAAGAATTGATGAATCGGTCAGAAGAATTTTGAAAGTAAAAGAAAAGCTGACAGCAGAGGATTAAGGCGTAGATATGCAAGAATGAATTAACTGAAAATTCAAACAATTATATATAAAAACAAAAATAAATAAAAAATACGAAAAAAACGGATAAATATATTGACAAATAGAAGCCCGGGTGTTAAGATAAAACCATCAAAAAAAGATATTTAACTAAGAAGGTACAAGAAGCGGATGCCTGATTAGATTAAAAATAACGGATAACAGGAGGTTGGACCAATGGACAGTATAGTTTCAGAATTTCATCAATATGTCAGTGGTACGGCGATTGCAGGTTCCTGTGAAGAAAGAGACCTGAGCAAAAGTTAATTCGCAGATCTGGTAAAAATTAAGAATGAAAATAAATGGAACGGAGAGAATACAAGACCAGATTCATAATAAAAAGATAAAGCAGTTGCAGATATATTGAATAAAGTTACCACATACAGAACTGAACGATGTGTAAAGGAACATGGAACAGTAGCTGTAAAAGAAAAATGGTCTTACAGGAATCGTATCAGGATTTACCTTCGATCCAAAATATAAAATAAAAATAATGAGAAAATTAAATATTATAAAAAATGCATCTTCAAGGGTAGTTGGAGGTGCATTTTTTTGACATTGGGAAGATGGTATGGTACACTAATGAAAGAGTATCGCCTTATGTTAAATTGACATGAAGAGATCTTGAGTTACCGAATAAACATTAATATAATGAGGTGAATGCGGTGGACAAATATGAATATAAGCAACTGTCAGAGCGAATGATAGAGCTTATGCAAAATGAAGAATACGGGGAAGCAAAAGAGATTGCTGACTCCATTGACTGGAGAAGGGTTCGCAATGCCATGATGCTTGCGAATGTAAGTGATATTTATGAAAAGACCGGTGAATATCAGAAAAGCTATGATATTTTGCAGATTGCTTATCATCGGGCAGAAGGAAGCCGGAAGGTATTGTATCGTCTGAGTTCTCTTGCACTGAAGACGGGGAATGTAGATGAAGCAATAGATTTTTATGATGAGTTTGTGCAGTTAGCACCAAAAGATCCGAACAGACATATTCTGAGATACCAGATCTTACGGGCACAGCGGGCTCCGTTAGAGCAGCAGATTGAAGCACTGGAAGAGTTTAAGAAGGCAGAATATATTGAAGAATGGGCATTTGAACTTGCAAAGCTTTATCAGGAAGCAGGTATGACGGCAGAATGTCTGGAAGAATGTGATGATCTGATCCTGTGGTTCAGTGAAGGCAAATATGTATATAAAGCAATGGAATTGAAGATGCAGTATAAGCCACTGACACCTTCGCAGCAGGAAAAGTATAATCGCAGATTTGAAAAAAATGGCGGTGAGACGGAAGAGATTCCGGATCTTGAGACGTATGTTGCAGAAAATAAAGAGCCGGAAGATCATTTGGATGAAGCAGCAACGGAGCATGCAGAGGCTGTTTCAGAAGAGCCGGTTGAGGATATTCCTGAGAGTATTGGACAGCAGGATACAGGAAAAGAAGAAAGTTCAGAGAAACCAGTCCGTAAGCCGGAAAAGAAAAAGATCGGTGATACAATGCGGCTGGATGAGGCATTGGAACAGTTACTGCATCGCAAGCCGGAAGTATCTGCGGCAGAGGATGAAGAGCCGGATATTTCTGATCTTGAGAGTGTGATCGGTGATATTGAGTCGGTCGTGGATCTTGATATGGTAAATCAGATTTCACAGGAAAAGCATACAGGTGATGTGCCAATCGGAATGAAGGAACTTATTCCTGGAGAAGTATCAGAAGAAGCGGCAGATAAGAAAGAGCGGATCCCTGTAGAAATCACAACAGATATTACGGAAGATGACGCAGAAGAGCTGAATCGTGAAGATCTGGTGGCAGAAGAGCTGCCGGAAGAAGTCGAAGAGGCAGAGCCGGTTGAAGAAGAGGCAGAAGAAGTCGAAGAGGCAGAACCGGTTGAAGAAGAGGCGGAAGAAGTCGAAGAGGCAGAGCCGATTGAAGAAACACAGACAGGGACAATAGAAGAAGAACTGCAAAAAATTGCTGATGCAGAACCGGCTGAACCGGAAGAAGAGATCTTCGATATGGAAGAAGCGGAAGACTTCCTGGAGGATTCACCTGCTGAGGATTGGGAAGATGATACAGAATCCTTTGAAGAAGCGGATGCAGAGGAGCTGAGTTTTGAAGAGATTTTATCTGACTGGGATTCGGAAGAAGCAGAGGCGTTGCTTGAGGATGCCGAGGAAGAAGTATATGATGAGTCGGTAGAAGAAACGTACGAGGAAGAACCGGACGAAGACGAAGCAGAAGATATATTAGAAGATGCCGAGGAAGAGCCGATTGAAGAATCAGCAGAAGATGTCGTTGAGGCGGATACTGAGGAAATATACGAAGAAGAGCCGGAAGACGAGGTTACGGAAGATACTCCAATCCTGTCTCCTGATATTCAGCGGCTGATTGATGAAATTGAAGGTGCAGTTCCGGCAGAGGAGTCTTTGCCAGAAGAAAAAGAGATAGAAAAAGCACCGGAAGAACCGCATGAAAATATGGGAGAAGTGACAGAATCTCTCCGTTTAGATGATCTGCCGGAGGAAGACGAAGATTTATTTGAAGATGAAGACTTCTTAGAGTCAGAGGATGAAGAGGATGAGTACGAGTCCTATGAAGACGACGATTCAGAAGAAGATGAGTATGAATCTTACGAAGATGACGATTCAGAAGAGGATGAGTATGAATCTTACGAAGATGACGATTCAGAAGAAGATGAGTATGAATCTTACGAAGACGACGATTCAGAAGAAGATGAGTATGAATCTTACGAAGACGACGATTCAGAAGATGAATATACATCCTATGATGAAGATGAGTATGAAGATGAAATCTATGATGACGAATATGAAGATGACGATGAAGCTTATTATGAAGAATCGGATGATGATGAGTTAGCAGATGATGAGGAATTCTACTATGAAGACGAAGAAGAACCGGACGAAGAACCGGACGAGGAAGATGCACCTGATTTTGAAGATGAATTCAAGGTAGATCCGAAGCACAGTGAAGAGCCGGATGATCGGGAGATTCCGGACGAAGATGATGGAATTGATATCATGTCGGCTACGACACCGTTGAGCAGAAAGGAAACTGCAAAGCTGATCGCTACAGGTAAGACTTCTCCGTTGCCACTGGATGAAATTTCAGATGCATTATCCATGGATACAGGATTTGTAGTACATGGAAGATATGATCTGGAAACTCAGAGCGGAATCGGTACAAGAGCCGGCCTGACAGAAGAACAGAAGAAATTATTCTCTTATTTTGTTCCTGTGCGTGGCATGAGCGAACAGTTAGTAGATGTTCTGGAGCAGGATAAGAACTGTACAAACCGGAAGGGAACGTCGAAGACAGGAAATCTCCTGATTATTGGAGATAAAGGAAATGGCAAGACTGTTCTTGCAGTAGATGTAGTTAAAGCAATCCAGAAGCAGAGAGAGATCCGTCAGGGTAAGGTAGCAATCGTGACAGGAGAGTCCCTGAATAAGAAAAAGATCGGAGATATTTTCGATAAATTATACGGTGGTGCTTTGATCATTGAAAAAGCAGGAAAGATGAATGAAAAGACAGTCGCCAAGCTGAACAGGGCAATGGAGCGTGATACAGGAGAACTTCTGATCGTGCTTGAGGAACAGAGAAAGCCGTTAGATCGTCTGCTTTCCTCCAACCGTGAGTTCAGGAGAAAGTTTACTTCCCGTCTGGAAGTGCCGATCTTCATTAATGATGAGCTTGTAACATTTGGTCAGACTTATGCCCAGGAGAATGGTTACAAGATTGATGAAATGGGTATTCTTGCTCTTTACAGTTGCATTGATTCTCTTCAGAGAGAAGATCATTCAGTAACTGTTGCGGAAGTAAAAGAAGTAATGGATAAGGCAATCGCACATTCACAGAAAGCTTCAGCCAAGAAGCTGGTGAAGAGAGTATTCGGAAGAAATACAGATTCGTCGGACAGAATTATTCTTTCCGAACGAGATTTCAACATTTAACGACAAAATTTAGTCAGAATTAATAGACAGTCTTGGGAAAGGCTGTCTATTTTTGTGCAAAAATATGTTTTCTCTTTCTTTTTTCAGGTACATCAAGTATAATGATGCTATGATGTTGGGAGCAAAATCCCAAGCAATGAAAGAATTCGAGCAGTGAGGTGGATTTATGGTTACAAAGAAGAAGGCAGTGAAAAAACTGCAGCCTTATGAGATAGGAGAACTGGATCACTACCTTTTCGGGCAGGGGAATCATTATGAGATTTATAAGAAGCTTGGTGCACATGAAGTGACAGCAGGCAAAAAGGGTGTTTATTTCGCAGTATGGGCTCCACATGCAAAGAGTGTTTCAGTGATCGGAGAGTTTAATGGATGGGATGCTGCAGCGGACAGGATGGAGCGGCAGGAGCCATTAGGAATCTATACAGTTTTTGTACCGGAAGCGAAAGACGGACAGATGTACAAATACTGTATTGAGACAGAGAGCGGAGAGCTGATCTATAAGGCAGATCCATTTGCCAATTATGCAGAGCTTCGGCCGGGAACTGCTTCCAGGATTACGGACGTTTCTCATTTAAAATGGACGGATGACCGTTGGATGGAAAGCAGAAAAAAATGGGATAATAAAGAAAATCCGTTATCCATCTATGAAGTGCATATGGGTTCCTGGATGAGGCATCCGGGAAGGGAAGATGAGGGATTTTATACTTATCGTGAATTTGCAGAAGCGATTACAAAATATGTGAAAAAGATGGGGTATACGCATGTAGAACTGATGGGAATCGCGGAGCATCCATTTGATGGCTCATGGGGATATCAGGTAACCGGTTATTATGCACCGACTTCCAGATATGGAACACCGGAAGATTTTGCTTATATGATCAATTATCTGCACCGGAATGGGATTGGTGTGATTCTTGACTGGGTTCCGGCACATTTCCCGAAGGATGCTCACGGACTGGCTGATTTTGACGGAACACCGACTTTTGAGTATGCAGATCCGAGAAAGGGAGAGCATCCTGACTGGGGAACGAAGATCTTTGATTATGAAAAGCCGCAGGTACGGAATTTCCTGATTGCAAATGCATTGTTCTGGATCGAGCATTTCCATGTGGACGGACTGCGTGTCGATGCAGTGGCATCCATGCTTTATCTTGATTATGGAAAGCAGGACGGACAGTGGGTCCCAAACAAGTATGGTGGCAATCAGAATCTTGAGGCGATTGAGTTTTTCAAGCATCTTAATTCTGTTGTACTTGGAAGAAATCCGGGGACGATGATGATCGCAGAAGAATCCACTGCATGGCCAAAGGTTACAGGAAACCCGGAGGATGACGGACTGGGATTCAGCCTGAAGTGGAATATGGGATGGATGCATGATTTTACAGAGTATATGAAGTTGGATCCGTATTTCAGGAAAAATGCACATCATATGATGACATTTTCCATGGAGTATGCATATTCGGAGAACTATATCCTTGTTCTTTCGCATGATGAAGTCGTTCATCTGAAATGCTCCATGCTGAATAAGATGCCGGGAGAAGGCTTTGACAAATATGCTAATCTCAAGGCAGCATATGCATTTATGACAGGACATCCGGGAAAGAAGCTTCTTTTTATGGGACAGGAGTTTGCACAACTGCGTGAGTGGAGCGAGGAGAGAGAACTGGACTGGTTCCTTCTTTCAGAAGAACCACATCAGCAGATCCAGAACTGGTACAGAGATCTTCTGCATTTATATAAGAAGAATCCTGCACTGTATGAGCTGGATAATGATCCGGCCGGATTTGAATGGATCAATAAAGATGATATTTTCAGAAGTATCTTCAGTTTTGTCAGACATTCAAAGGGAAAGAAAAAGAATCTTTTGTTTGTGTGCAACTTTACTCCGGTAGCAAGAGAAGATTACCGGGTTGGAGTGCCGACGAAGAGGCAGTGTAAGCTGGTACTGAACAGCGACGAGAAAGAGTATGGAGGTTCCGGAGAAAAGAGAACCGAGATCTATAAGCCGGTGAAGAAAGAGTGCGACGGTCAGAAATATTCTTTTGCATATCCGCTCCCTGCTTATGGCGTTGCTGTATTTGAATATTAAAAGAATAGTTTCAAGATGGAGAAAACCACCGGATTTTAAAGAGAAGTATCTGAAAATCCGGTGATTTTTAGTTCCATATTAGACAAAAATAAGGAAGAATAGTAACAGTAATGACAAGGAAAAAAAATCTTGTAATGTTATAATAGATTTGTATACTTGCGTGATTTTATTTGATAGTTAAATAAAATTAAATTTTGCAAGGGAGGAAAAAGCATGAAAGGAAGAAGAGTCCAAAAGGTACTTGCAGCAGTGCTGGCGGTGGCAATGGTTCTGCCGATGACTGCAATACCGGCAAAGGCTGAGGAAGCGGAAGAAGTTACATATAAGCTTTATCCGAATCCTCAGGAAATGACGTATCAGGATGGAAGCTACATCCTGAAAAAGAATGTCAATGTCATTTATGATGAGGATATTGACGATGCAACAAAAGCACGACTTGAAGAGACTGCAGAACTGAAAGGTCTGAATGTGACAGAATCAGATGCAGAAAAGAGTGGTGCAACGAACATTTATGTAGGAGTTTACGGATCGGACGGAACAGTAGATGATCAGATCGTAGATGAATATGCTGTAGATACTTCATTATTTGATCATACCGATTCCTATTTCCTGAAAAGTGACAACAATACGATTGCTGTATTGGGAAAAGATACAGATGCAAGTTTTTATGGACTGACGACACTGTATCATGTACTTGCACAGACAGAGAGCCTGTCGATCAGAAATTTTACGATTGAAGATTATGCAGATGTTGTAAGCCGTGGATTTATTGAAGGATATTATGGAAATCCATGGTCTACAGAGGATCGTGTGAATCTGATGACATGGGGGGGATACTATAAGTTAAATGCTTATTTCTATGCACCAAAGGATGATCCGAAACACAGAACGAAATGGAATGAACTCTATACAGATGAAGAGTTAGAGAGTAAGATCAGACCACTTGCAGAAGCTGGAAATGCTTCCAAGTGCAGATTTGTGTATGCCCTGCATCCATTTCCGAGTGGAAATAACTTCCGCTTTGATACAGATGCACACTATAATGAAGATCTTGCAAAATTGAAAGCAAAGTTTAAGCAGGTAATTGATGCAGGAGTACGTCAGATTGCGATTCTTGCGGATGACTTTGTAAATCCGGGAGCAGCAAATGAAGTAAGACTTCTGAACGATATGAGTACCTGGCTGGCAGAGGTGAAGCAGGAATACCCTGATATGAAGATGACACTTCCGTTCGTTCCGTATGATTATATGGGAAATGGAAGTTCCAGTGAACTTCAGGCCCTGAAGAGTGTACCGGAAAATGTACAGATCGTTATGACCGGTGGACGTGTCTGGGGTGAGGTTACAAATAATTTTACTACTACATTTACAAATAATGTAGGAAGAGGTCCTTTCATGTGGATCAACTGGCCTTGTTCAGATAACTCACATAAGCATCTGATCATGGGTGGTAACAGCACATTCCTTCATGGTGGTGTTGATGCGTCTAAGATTCAGGGAATCATGCTGAACCCGATGCAGCAGTCAGAGCCAAGTAAAGTAGCTATTTTTGCAAATGCATCCTATGCATGGAATATCTGGGATACAGATGCCGATGCAGATCAGACATGGGAAGACGCATTTTCATTTGTAGATCATAATTCGGCAGTAGAGACAGAAGCAAGTGATGCACTCAGAGAGTTGTCCAAGCATATGATCAATCAGAATATGGACAGCCGTGTAACTGAGCTTCAGGAGTCAGTAGAACTGAAGGAAAAACTCAACGCATTTAAAGATAAACTGGAAACGGAAACGGTCACAGAAGCAGATGTGGATGATCTGATCCAGGAATTCCAGACACTTCAGGATGCAGCAGCATTGTATAAAGAATCAGGTAATGAGGCAATCAGAAATCAGATTGTTTACTGGCTGGATTGCTGGAAAGATACAACAGATGCAGCGATTGCATACCTGAATGGAGTAAAGAGTTCTCTGAACGGAGATGTATCCGCAGTTGTGGAATACAATACAGAAGGAGAAACGGCATTCGCACAGTCCAAGACGCATGATTTCCTGTATGTAAATTATCAGGAAGTCGCAGAAGTCGGAGTACAGCATATTGTTCCGTTTATTAAAAAACTGGCTGAATATGTATCAGGCAAAGCAGAACTTGCCCTGAATCCGGACAAAGTGATCCGTAAATACATCACAAGCCGTACAGACACACCGACAGGCTCTGCGGATAACTTATTTGACGGAGATGACAGCACAAGTGCGATTTATAAGACACCGAATAAGATTACAACAGGTACCTATATCGGAGTAAGTTACAGCAAGGCAATCAAGATCAATGATATCCGGTTCCTTCTTGGAGCAGGAAAAGATCATATGGATCAGGCAAAGCTGCAGTACACAACCGATGGAAAGACCTGGAAAGATCTGGAGCTTACAGGCATGAACAATAGTTTTGCAGGTGTCAGAAACCAGAACCAGGAAGTAAGTGTTGCAAAAGAAAATCTTCCGAAAGATTTTGAAGCAATGGGTATCCGCCTGATCGCAACAGCAGACAATGCAGCAGATGCATGGCTGCAGGTTAATGAGATCACGATCAACAAAGATGAGAATACAGATGACGGAGACGACAGCGAACTCAGTTATACATTAATGAAGCCGAATCGCTGGAGTGTTTACCAGGGATCAGAATCACTCCTTCGTGACGGAAATAACAGTACATTTATCTGGTTTAATACAGGTGCTGGTGATGCTGTAAATGTAGATGATTTCCTTGGATACAATCTTGGAAAGGTTGCAACATTGGAAAGTGTACATATCGCAGTAGGATCACCGTCCAATGGTGATAAGTTTGTAAAATATGCAGTTGAGACATCTGTAGATGGAATGAGCTGGACAGCCGTTCCGGGATATGAATCCCATACAGGAACAACTTCAGGAACTGATGTACTGGATATTGAATTAAACGGACTTTCTGCACAGTATATCCGTATCCGCAATCTGGAATATCGACAGACTTGGGCGAGATTCTCAGAATTTACGGTAACAGAAAGAGTAAATAATACAGGAACAAAAGATAACGTATTTACAAATATCGAGAACTGTGAGGTCCTTGGAACAGCAGCAGAAGGAACTGTATCACTGAATGCAGCATCCTTAAGCGTAGGAGCCAGAAAGTATATCGGAATCGATCTTGGACATATCAAGGCGGTGACAGGAATTACCAGTCCGACAGGAACTTCACTGAAGTTACAGACTTCTATGAATGGGGTAGAGTGGACAGAGGTAACAGGTCCGTCCCAGGCAGCCGATGCACGTTATATCAGACTTTATAATGATACAGATGCAGCAGTGGATGTAAGCTGGGATGCTTTCACAGTAACGTATGAATTTATTGGTGAAAAGACAGTAACCAGTGATTTTGCACAGAACGATGCAAGCCGTGATATGCGTGGAAGCGGAAACGTCAATAATGTTTTTGACGGAGACCTTACAACATATGGAACGATCACAGGTGTGCAGGATAGCGGAAAGAAGATCGTGTTTGACCTTGGACAGACGATCGACTTCAAGTCCATCCGTTACTATGTAAAAGAGACAAGCCTTGATTTCCTGCGTTATGCAAAATTTGAAGTAGCAAATGATCCTGATGCAGCAAACTGGACAACAGTGCTGACTGTAGGAAATAATTCTTTCGAGAATACAGCCAATACAGATACAGCAAAAGATTATGCAGCTCTGACACATGACAGTGAGAATCCTGGAAATATGTATGCAGAGCAGACAGGGCTGAATGTAAGCGGACGTTACTTAAGAGTTGTACCGCTTAAGACATACAGTTACAGATGGGTTGATTTCTATGAGATCCAGATCAATGGTGGAGCCTATATCTCTACAGAGTCAAATCGAGATATCGTATCGACCGTGATCGAAGAAAAAGGAAAAGTACCTTCCAATGTATTTGAAGAAGATTACCGTACGGTATACAAGCCGTCAGAAGCAAATGGATCATTTACTTATCGCATTTCTGATCTGGAGGCAAAGAGAACGATCCGTATGATCCAGAATGGAGCAGCATCTGATGCAGCTGTAACTGCAAGAATTGCAAATGAAGATGGAAGTAATATCCAGGCAGTTACACTTGGTAAACTGAGCCAGGCAATCAATGAATTTGCTGTAGCTTCAAATAAAAGAATTTTGGATGTAACAGTAACCTGGGGTGAAAATATTCCGGAAATTTCAATGATCAAGACAAGCAGTAAGGCAGCAGCTACAGTTGACAAGACAAAGCTGAATGAGGCGATTGCGGCAACAGGAAGCAGTGATGCAGCAAACTGGACAACAGATTCTAAAGCAGCAGTAGATAAAGCGAGAGCAGTTGCTGAAGAACTGAAAACGAATGAGTATGCTACACAGGATACAGTTGATACAGCAGCAGGTGCATTGAAGACTGCATGCAGTAAGGCAAAAGTAAAAGCAAATGCTACAGTTCTTGAGGCACTTCGCAGGGCAGTTGCAGAGAAGAAGAGCCAGAAAGACGGAGAGGTTGAAGTTTATACAGCCAAGACATTTACAGCATATGAAACTGTACTCAATAAGATTGTGGCAGCACTGGAAGATACAGATAATCTTTCCCAGGATACAGCAGAAAAGCTGAAGACTCAGATTGAAGAAAAAGAAGCAGCTCTTGAGTATTCAAAAGTAGAAAGAGAACTTGCTGAACTGGAGCTTCAGGCAGGAGTTGAGTATAATGCAGATGATTATACGACAGCATCTGCCAAAGCATATACCGATGCAAAGAAAGCTCTGAGTGATCTGATCGAAGCAGATAATACTACAAGAGTTAATCCGACAGAGATCGCAGCAAAGAAAGCAGCTTATACAGACAGTATTACAGCATTAGTTGATGTGAGAAGTCTGAAGAGCGTGATCGCAGAATGCAATGAACGGCATGAGGGAAATGAAAAGAAGTATACAGCAGCAAGCTGGAAGAATTACAGTGATGCACTGGATGCAGCAAATGCTGTTCTTGCAAATGGAACAACAGAAAGTGTACAGGAAGCAGAGACAGCTCTGCGGGCAGCAGAAGGAGCACTTGTACTGAAAGATACATCCGCAGTACAGACAGTCATTGATGAGATGAAGAAAGTCAATGCGGAAAATTACACAAGCGACAGCTATGCAGTCCTGAAAGCAGCTATCGCACAGGCTGAAAGCCAGATTGATGATGAGACAAAGGCAGATGCCAATATCCGTGCTATGCAGGATGCGAAAGCAAATCTTATCAGCATCGTGGAACTGAATGCAGCATTAAGTGATGCAGCAAAATATGAAGCAGCTAATTATACAACAGATTCCTATACAGTTCTGGCAGCAACTGTAAATGCGGATAACATGAATGCATTGAAGACATCCGGTACAGCAGAACAGATTGCAGAAGCAGTACAGTCTATCCGCAATGCAATCGATGGTCTTGTATTAAGAGCAACAGATATGGATGCTTACAGAGATAAGATTCAGTTCAAGTCTGAAGCAGGAGATTACACAGAAGAGACTTATACAGAGTATAAGGAAGCTTACGATGCACTGATGGCACTGGACAGCAGTACAGGAAATGTATCAGCAGATGAGTTCCAGGCAGCAAAAGCAAGATTTGAAAATGCACAGGCAGCACTGAAAATGATCAAGGCAGATTACACGAAAGTGGATGAAGCACTTGCAAAAGTACCGGCTGATCTGAGTATTTATACAGACGCAACTGTGAAGACACTGAAAGATGCGATCGCCAAGGTCGACAGAAATCAGCCATTGTCCAAGCAGGCAGAAGTAGATGCTTATGCAGATGCGATTCATGATGCAATCAACAACCTGGTTGTAAAATCCAAGTCTGATGATGGAAAGGATAACCAGAACGGTAATTCCAACAATGGTCAGAATAATGGAAATACAGCAGGTAATGGAAATGGATCGGGCAAAGGAAATGGCACATCCTCTAACGGAGCAGTCAAGACCGGAGATACTGCACCGATCGCAGGAGCATTTGCACTGATGATACTGGCAGCAGGGGCGGTTGTAACCGTGCTGAAAAGAAAAAGATACTAAGATGCAGCGTTAAAAATGCAAAGAAGGGTGTCCGTACAAAAGGATACCTGAAATGAGATAATAAGAATCAGATGAGGAACTCTTATCTGGTTCTTATTTTTGTTACACAAATTTGAAAGATACCACGATATGCGAATGTTGGGTAGGATTGTGGGAGCACGTAGTGCGTAACAATCCGCAGGTATCATAGTCGGGGGCTTTTGACCCCGACATCATTTGAAAGCTTATTTTTAAAAAGATAAGTTGTAAACGCAGCCCCCAAATCAATACAGACCGGATCAATACGGCAGCAGTGAAGCAGCAGAAAGGAATATGACTTATGAGAAGAACAACTTATACAAACTGGATATCCAAGATTTTAAAAGAGATCGCCAACAGAAGAGGAGACCGGATGATCGAGAATCCTGCAGTTCAGTTTACGCTGGATGCAAAAGCAGGAGAATATGATGAAGTGTCTGATGAGACTTATAATTTCCTTTTGAATGAAGTTGAGGAACTGTCAAAATTCTGGTGTGATCAGAAAGAAGTACCTGCAGTTCAGATCCTTGGAGCTATTTTCAGAAAGATGAATCTGGATCAGAAGACCATCGGAGCTGTGGCAGAACGTCTGGCTGATCGCTATGCAGAGGAAGTTAAGCCATTTACAGAAAAAAATATAGTGCAGGACGAAGGGGATCTGGACTGGCTGTTCGATATGGAGACAGAAGAAAAAAATCAGGGGCTTTCTCCAAAAGAAATTTACAAGTTCGTTTCGGATCGCATTTATGGTCAGGACAGAGCTGTGAAGGCAGCGACTATGCTGCTTTATAATCATATTCACGCTCATAAAAGAAATATTCTTTTTGCAGGTCCGACTGGCTGTGGTAAGACAGAAATCTGGAGGGTAATGTCCAGGTTATATCCGAATATCAGGATTATTGACAGCACGATGCTGACGATGCAGGGCTGGAGTGGTTCATTTAAAGTAAGAGATATCTTTTCTTCCATGAGTCAGGAGGAAGCAGAAAAGGCGATTATTGTCTTTGATGAATTTGATAAGTTTTGTGAACCACTGTATGGTTCCAATGGTACGAATTATGGTGCTGCAGCACAGAATGAGTTACTGAAGCTCATTGAAGGAGGGCAGATTTACTTCCCTGCTGATAAAGGAAAACCTGCATTAGAACTCGATTCTTCCGGAATCAGTTTTGTATTCTGTGGAAGTTTTGAACGCCTGACTGATGTGAAGACAGAGAGCGAAAGTTCAATGGGATTTGGAAATAAGATTCAGAAAAAAGATGCATATGTCCAGTATGAAAAAGAAATCACAGTAGAAGATCTGGTCAGATATGCAGGAATCCGACAGGAAATCGGTGGACGCATTAATCAGATTGTCCAGTTGCAGGGAATGACGGCAGAAGATTATAAAAAGATCCTACAGGATAAGACAATTTCACCGTTACATCAACTGGAACGCCAGTATGGTGTGAAACTCCGGCTTGGTGAGAGGGAAAGAGAAAAGCTGGCTCAGGAAGCGGAACGCACGAAGATGGGAGTGCGCTATCTGCGGAGTAAGATCCAGCAGATGTTGGATGAACAGCTTTTTCAAAATGATGAGCAGGATGAGTATGAACTGGAACTGTAAAGTGTTATTGGGATGTAATGGGTGTATTGGATTTTGTAGTGTTTTATAATTCAGACATACATCCTCAACCCCCTGCATAGATTGTAAAAAATAAACGATGCAGGGGCTTTTCCATGAGAGATTATATTGAGGAGCGGGCGGTGGAAATCGCAGACTATATTATAGAAAATAGTGCGACGGTGAGACAGACTGCGAAACAATTCAGGATAAGTAAGAGTACGGTACATAAAGACGTCACCGAGCGGCTTCTTCAAATCAATCCCTCTCTGGCACAGGAGGCACGAAAAGTGTTGGACATGAATAAATCAGAACGGCATATCAGAGGTGGGATGGCAACAAGAGAAAAATATCTCCATCAACATTTGCGACATATGTAAATGAGAGCAGATAAATGAGAGAAAAATAGAATTTAGTTTAGATAACAGAGAGAGCAGAAGGACAGAATCTCAAAGGAGCAGATAGGGATTCAAAGTCCTTTTGCTTTTTCTTTTCTGATAACAGGAAGATATGTTATAATGCAAATAATGATGAAACTATGAAATAGACGATAAGATAAACGAAAGCAGGCAGTAAGATTCTTGAAAGGGGCAGATAAGTGCGGGCTGTAATTATTGAGAAAGACGAAAAAATACTGCAGCAGATACAGTCAATCCTGCAAAAAGTTGATTCCGGTTATGAACTGGTAGGGACAGCCGTGAATGGACAGTCGGGCTATGAGCTGATCAGTGCATTGCGTCCGAATCTGGTGATTATGGATATAGAATTACCACGAATGAATGGAATGTCGATGTTGAAGAAACTTCGTGCAGAAGCATTTGATTTTAAAGTGGTAGTTTTGAGTGGAACGGAAAATTTTCAATATGCAAAGCAGGCGATTGAATTGAGCGTGGACGGGTATATCATGAAACCTATCCGTCCGCTTGAGTTAAAAAGGGCATTGATGCAGATCTGCGAAAAAATGAGAAATGAGTATTGGCTGAATGCATCCTTTACAGTGGAGAATCTCCTGATCGGGTGTATGAACGGGCAGTATCAGCCGGAGAATAAATTAAATGAGATTACAGTCAGAAATTATGGATTTACGGTGGAAGACTCTTGTGGGATGTTTATTTTGTGGTTTGGGGAAGATTTTGAAAAAAATAAAGCAGAAGCAGTTCATTTGCTGAAAAGAAGTCTGCAAAAAGAAAATAAATTCAGAGTCTGCATTCTTCCATTGGAAGTATGGCAGGAAATATTTGTGATTGTATATCAGACAGCGGAATTTGAAATGGCAGAGCAATACTTCCAGGAAAATATTGTCCCTATGTTATGCAGTAATCTCAATGGGGATGTAGTCTGCGTGTGGAAAAGAATCGATCATATGATGGATCTTTGGCAATATCGGACAAAAATACCGTTATTGCGGCAGTGGAATCTGACGCTTGGAAGAGGTGTGCTGATCAGTGAGAAGGGAATAGCGGGACGGGAACTGGAGCTTCTTCCATTGAAATATCCTGCAGAACTTGAATTACGGGCAAGAGATTGTACGTTGGCGGGAAGAAAAAAAGAGCTGGAAAAGTGCTTTGAAGAATTATGTGAAATGCTGGAGGGGCAGTTTTGTTTTCCCGAGACACTGAAAGATTGTCTGATTCGTTTCAGTCTGAACATCGTAAATATGTATAAGATCCAATGGGAGCTTGGAGCAGAAATTCAGGTACTTATTCTGATTCTTGAAATAGGTCAGGCAACGAGCTGGAAGCAGATTCGAAGAGCGATAGAAGAATTATTAAATTATTTTAATTTTGAAAAAGAGGATCTTCAGGGAAATGAAGCATTCAGTATGATGGTCCGTAAGGCAGTCGAGATGGCAAAAAAATATTATAGTGAGGGGATTACCCTGGAAGAGACAGCCAGCAGGCTTTATGTTTCGGAAGAGTATCTGAGTACGCAGTTTAAGAAAGAGACACAGAGCAGTTTTACAGAAACAGTACGGAAATTCAGAATAGAAAAGATCAAAGATCTGTTACTGAACAGCAAGTTAAAATTAAATCAGATTGCGGAATTAACAGGGTATTCAGACCCCAAATATATGAGCCGGGTATTTAAAGAAGAAGTGGGGATGCTTCCAACAGAATTTCGTAAAAAAATGCAGTAAAATAGATTAAAATAGTCCACCTTTTTAAAAAATTTCCACCTTTTCAAGATAGAAATGTATGGTATGATACCAACTGACTTAGATGAAAAGGGTTTCATACATTGTATAGTCGGGGAATAAAGAGGTGAGAAGAATGAGTAAGATGCAGATTACATTTAAAAATCCTGAGGAAATCGTAGCCTTTGTTAATACTGTTTCAAGATATGATTTTGATATGGATCTGAGAAAAGGTCGTGCAGTGGTAGATGCAAAATCATTGCTGGGCATTATGCACCTTGGACTTAATAACGTGATTGAACTTCAGATGTATTCGGATCATTGTGAAGAATTACAGAAAGAACTTGAAAAATATGCAGCTTGATTATAGAGAAAAATAGGATTGAAAAGAGGAAGCGGTTCTGGTAATGCAGGGCAGCTTCTTTTTGTTGCAAAAACCTGGTAAGCTGCAGTCGGGTTCACATGAGATATAATTTGCCGGAGGAAGAACACTGAACTGTTAAGTGATGTGTTGTGGGCAATGGTGAGCCGTAGGTGTCAGCCAGCTCAATTTATGACAGTTTGGAGGATTGAAATATGTACAGTTTGGAAGGACTGAAATAATGCTTGTAAAAGCGGGAAAGCTCTACTATAATTAAAGGTACGGAACAAAAAAGAAGATCTTATAAGATCATATTTTACAGGAGGAGAGCCTTGAAGAAAGAGTTAGTGATCGTTCTTGATTTCGGTGGCCAGTATAACCAGTTAGTTGCACGCCGTGTCAGAGAATGTAATGTATATTGTGAAATTTATTCTTACAAGACGGATATTGAGAAGATTAAAGCAATGAATCCTAAGGGAATCATTCTGACAGGGGGACCGAACAGTTGCTATGAGCCGGATTCACCGACTTATACAGATGAGCTGTTCAAGCTTGGCATTCCGGTTCTTGGGTTATGTTATGGAGCACAGTTGATGTCTCATGTTCTTGGCGGAAAAGTTGAGAGAGCAGATGTCAGAGAATACGGAAAGACAGAAGTTATTATTGATAAGAGGGAATCCAAAGTTTTTGAGGGAGTATCTGAAAAGACAATCTGCTGGATGAGTCATTTCGATTATATTTCAAAAATTGCACCGGGATTTGAGATTTCTGCACATACAGCAGACTGTCCTGTGGCAGCAGCTGAAAATGAAGCAGAAAAGCTGTATGCAATCCAGTTCCATCCAGAGGTACTCCATACTGCTGAAGGAAAAAAGATGATCAATAATTTTGTAAAAAATGTCTGTGAATGTGTTGGTGACTGGAAAATGGATGCATTTGTGGAGAATACAATTAAAGAGATCCGTGAAAAAGTCGGAGACGGCAGAGTACTGCTTGCATTATCAGGCGGAGTTGATTCTTCAGTGGCAGCAGGATTGCTTTCCAGAGCGATCGGAAAGCAGCTTACCTGCGTATTCGTAGATCACGGTCTTCTTCGCAAAGATGAGGGAGATGAGGTAGAGGCTGTATTCGGACCGAAAGGACAGTTCGATCTGAACTTTATCCGTGTGAACGCACAGGAGAGATATTATAATAAACTTGCAGGCATTACAGAGCCGGAAGCAAAGCGTAAGATCATTGGTGAAGAATTTATCCGTATTTTTGAAGAAGAAGCAAAGAAGATTGGTGCAGTTGATTTCCTTGCACAGGGAACAATTTATCCGGATGTTGTAGAAAGTGGTCTCGGTGGAGAATCTGCAGTGATCAAGTCTCACCACAACGTAGGAGGACTTCCGGATTATGTAGATTTCAAAGAAATCATCGAGCCGCTTCGTGACCTCTTCAAAGACGAGGTCCGCAAAGCAGGATTGGAACTTGGACTGCCGGAGAAGTTGGTATTCCGTCAACCATTCCCGGGACCGGGACTTGGAATCCGCATCATTGGTGAAGTAACAGCCGATAAGGTTCGTATCGTTCAGGATGCAGATGCTATCTACCGTGAGGAGATTGCCAATGCAGGACTTGACCGCACGATCGGTCAGTACTTCGCAGCACTGACGAACATGAGAAGTGTTGGTGTTATGGGTGATGAGAGAACTTATGATTATGCCGTTGCACTGAGAGCAGTGAATACAGTTGATTTCATGACTGCAGAGGCGGCAGAGATCCCGTATGAAGTTCTGAATAAGGTGATGAGCAGGATTATCAATGAAGTGCGTGGAGTAAACAGAGTATTCTATGATCTGACGAGTAAGCCACCGGGAACGATTGAGTTTGAATAACGGACAAAAAACCTCGGATGCCCATTTTACAAGGGTTTCCGAGGTTTTGTTATGTCTGTTGGCTCTATTTTGGCTCTATTTAAGAAATTTTGATAGGTAAAAACGTCGACGGATTAAAAAATATAGGATTTGAGCAACCAAACAAAAAACATAGATATAATAAATCCGATTGTGGCACTTAGTAAAGCTGAAAGCAGTTGCTGATAAGGACGTTTTCCTTTTTCTTGTGCTTTTTCAATTTCATCTAATTGCTTTCCTTCGGTGAATGCCACAATTTCTTTGTACGTCATAATATCATTTTCTTTTTTGAACTTTTCTACTCTTAAAGCGTAATATATCATAATTAAGAAAAGAATTCCCCAAACGATATATCCACAATATCCTAAAAATACTGCCAATGGCACAGCTGCAATGACAGTTAATATTAAAAGTACTGTAAAAATAGCTCCATCACGATTAAATTTCTGTATAGCTTCTTTGCTAATTTCTTCTTTCATAGTAGTAATATCTCCTTTGATTAGTTGATCAAGAGAGATGTGAAATGTTGAACTTAACAGTAGCAGGCTATGAATATCTGGATAACTTTTATCATTTTCCCAATTAGAAATAGTTTGTCTTGTGACATATATTTTTTCTGCAAGTTCTTCCTGAGATAAATTCATATCTGTTCGATATCTTTTTATCTGTTTATACAGTTCCAATGCGCGTCCTCCTTTTTACGTGTTTTTTCTCTCGACCTAGACATATCGTATTAAATGTTAGTAAATGATTCTATCAAAATGCTTTTACATAGAGTAAATTCAATAGTCAAAGGTCTTTTACATAGTAGAATGAGAGGTTATATCTATTGTGGAAATACTTTTACAGTAATTCTGTTGGTTCCTTTTTTGACAACCATATTATCATCTACTAGATGATTTTTTATATCTTCTATGTTCTGCTCAATCTCAGTGATAGTTTCTGCATAATTATCTTCGGCACTCAATTTATTCTTGGAGTTTTCCAGATTTTCTTTTATTTGCTTTGCTTTAAGATAGGTGCAAAGTTTATTGTTGATAGCAGCGTTCTGAAAAGAAAATTTCACAGTAGAAGGGATAAACTCTCCATTTTCATCTCTTTCTGCTTCAAATTTCATATCTACTTGCTCATCTAATTTAAACAGTAAAGAAAGTACATCAGATACAGTTTCTATATCAAAATCCATGAATAGATTAATGCTGATGCCAAGAGCGTTTGTGATTTTCAGTAATTGATCCGGCTTTGGATTGCGAATACCATACTCATACTTTTTGATAGTAGCCGGATTTATGCCGGAAAGATTTCCCAACATTTCTTGTGATATTCCACGTATATTCCGATAATATTTGATTTTTTCTCCGACAGTCATAGTGTTTCTCCTTTTTGTGCTTTGTGGGTATAGAGATAGTTTAGCACATTGGGACACATTTGTGTATAAAAATTTATGAAAAATACTTGACGAACACAAATGTGTACTATATAATACGAATTACAAGGAACACAAAAGTGTACTAAGATTAAAGAGGAAAGGAGAAATGAATATGGAGAATACGATGAAAATGTATATTACCGCAGATGAAGTTGCTGAATTACTCGGAGTATCTAGAGGGTATGCATATAAAGTTATTCGAGGACTGAATGATGAGTTGAAAGCAAAGGGATTTCGAGTGATTTCAGGGAAAGTGCCAAGAAAGTATTTTCAGGAAAAATATTATGGAATGGTTGTTTAGAAGAAAGAGGGGATGAAGATATGCCGGCAACAAGAGACGGAAAATTATGGCGCAGTCAGTTTTATTATAAAGACTGGCAGGGAGTACGCCGCAAAAAGAACAAACGAGGTTTTAAGACAAAAGGAGAAGCAGATGAATGGGAAAGAAACTTTCTTCAGCAACAGCAGAAGAATCTGGATATCAGTTTTGAGAATTTTGTAGAAATTTATTTTGCGGATATGGAGAACCGTTTACGGGAAAGCACGATTATTAATAAGCGATATGTGTTTGACTTGAAAGTAACTCCGTATTTCAAACATAAGAAAATGTGTGAAATTCAAACTTCAGATATCAGAGCATGGCAGAATGAGTTGATTAAAAAGGGATATGCTCCGACTTATCTGAAAAGTATTAACAATCAGTTGGCAGCGCTTTTTAATTATGCTGTACGCTATTATGATCTGCGTGATAATCCTTGCAGAAAAGCAGGAAGTATCGGAAAGAGCAAGGCTGATGAAATGGATTTTTGGACAAAACAGGAGTTCAAAGAGTTCTTGCCATCTATGGATAGTAAGCCTGAAGCAAGAATGGCATTCCTGCTCTTATATTGGACTGGTATGAGAATTGGAGAATTGCTTGCTTTAACTTATGAAGATATAGACTTAGAAAAACGTTGTATCACGATTAACAAGTCATATCAGCGTTTGAACGGTAAGGATATGATCACGCCGCCGAAGACTCCGAAAAGCAATCGTCAAATATCTATTCCGCCATTTTTAGCGGAAGAATTAAAAGAATATTGCAGTATGTTGTATGGAATAACGGCAAATGAAAGAATGTTTCGATTTACAAAATCATTCATGGAACATGAAATGGTTCGGGGGATAAAAGAAACAGGTGTTAGACGTATCCGTCTGCATGATTTAAGACATTCTCATGCGTCATTGTTGGTTGAAATGGGATTTCAGCCATTGGCGATTGCAGAACGGTTGGGGCATGAGAAGATTGAGACTACCTTGAACACATACTCACATTTGTATCCCAATAAACAAGCAGAATTGGCAGAGAAGTTGGAAATTGCCAATGGAGAGGAGTAGCTATGAGCGGAGTACACAAATACCCAACAATCAGTTTTCGTATTTCCCCAAGAGAGAGGGACGAAATAGAAGCAAAAATCAAAGCGAGCGGTATGCAGAAAAAAGATTATTTTGTACGTTCCTGCATTTATAACAAAGTGTGCGTAGTCGGGAAAAAAGAAGTGATATATCAACTGGTTGAGGAATTACAACTTATGCAGTACAACATTGCGGAAATCCTAAAGCAATTTGAAGAGCAGGAAATCCTGTTATCAGACGAAGGATTGGAGCAGATGAAAAATGACTGTCTGGATATGCTGAAAGCCATTATATGGATGTTAGACGGAGCAAAGTATCTTTGGCAGGGAACTGAAAAAAGTCCTGACAGCGGCAACTGTTAGGACTTACGAAAAATCGGATAACCTTTGTTATCAAGATATTTACAAAATCAGTATAACAGAGGTTCTCCGCAGAAACAACAGAATTTTTGAATGGAGGACTTTATGGAAGAACAGAAAATTGAATTAAAAATTATCAATATGGCAGATATTCAATCGCAGGAAATTGAATGGTTGTGGTATCCGTTTATCCCTTATGGGAAATTGACAATTATTCAAGGCGATCCGGGAGATGGAAAAACAACACTTGTATTGAATCTTGCAGCCAAATTATCAAAGGGTATCGGACTTGATGAAGATATGCAGGTATCAGAGCCTATGAATATTATTTATCAGACTGCCGAGGATGGATTAGCAGATACAGTTAAGCCAAGACTTGAAGTGGCAGATGCTGATTGTGAGAAAATTATGGTTATTGACGAAAGCGAAAAATCTCTTTCTATGATAGATGAACGTTTGGAACAGGCGATTGTTCAAACCAATGCACGATTACTTATTTTAGACCCGATACAAGCCTATCTGGGTGGCGGAATGGATATGAACCGGGCAAATGAAGCAAGAGATATGACTAAGAAATTAGGACTTTTAGCAGAGAAGTATAAGTGCGCGATTATCCTAATTGGTCATATGAATAAGGCTGCCGGAAACAAGGCGGCATATCGAGGAATGGGTTCGATTGACTTTTTTGCAGTAGCAAGAAGCGTTCTTTTAGTCGGCAGAATAGAGGGACAGAAAAATACAAGAGCAGTTGTGCAGATAAAGAATAACCTTGCCGCATTCGGACATTCAAAGGCATTTGAACTGACGGAAGAAGGCTTTCATTGGCTGGGCGATTATGAAATTACGGCAGACGAATTGTTGGGAGGAATCACCCCGAAAGCAAATAAAAAGGAGCGGGCAAAACAACTCATTTATGAACTGGCAGAAACAAACAGCGTGGTAAAAAGTGAGGATATTGTTAACCTTGCCGAAGAAAAAGGAATTTCAAAACGAACATTGGAAAATGCGAAAAAAGAGTTGGGTATTAAAGGAAAACGGATTGGAGAATCATGGTATTGGAAACTTGATGAAATCGTGAAACCGTAGATAAGAACGCAACAATGCAGAGTGTATAGAAATTGCAGAGACGTAAATGTAAGGTTGCAAAAACTAAAGACATTGCATTGTTGCGGAGTTGGAAAGGAGAGCGTATGAAACAAATACAGATACCGGAGCAGTTATTTATGGAACTTGTAAAATTTCATTTGCTGGATATGGAAGAAAATTTACCAAGTATAAAACAAGGATTAGAAGCGAAATTGGATGCTTTGGTAATGAGAGATTTATATTCAAAATACAAAACTGCGCCCACAGAGGAAGAACGGGAACAGGCGAGAAAAGAATATCTGGACAAACGAGGAGTGCCGGAGAAATTCCGGTGGTAATTCTTCTTTGATGATAGAAACAGGAGCGTCACACGCACCTGTAAATAACAGATAAGGCAGGAAAGGAGTGTTGCGGATGTTGAAGCAGCCGGAAAGAGAAAGCAGAAATGTGAATGCTTTATTTTATGAGATGGAGGGCAGACAGATACAAAAAATGAACAAGGTACTGGCAGACGTGGAACTGACAAAAGCAGAGGAAAAAACTCTGATATGGCTTGCCGGATGGGAAGAAAGTACCGTAGAACATCTGCTGTCAGTCATAGAAAAAACAGCCCGAATATGGGCAGATCAAAAGGGCGGATACGCCCATAAATATAAGCGTAAGTCCGAGAAGTAATCGGATTTTGTTAAACAAAACAAGCCCTCGGCGCTTGAGAGCGAAATACACCCATCGCACAAACTTTGTTTATGCTCTGTGTATTTCGCCCTGCCGGGAGCTGTACCGCCAACAGGCGGATAAGTTCGTAAACAGGTGCCTATGCACCTACTCACAGCAAAGCTGGCGAGAGGCAGGGAAGGAGGATGCTTATAGGCAGACATTCATTTATCAGACAAAGTAAGCTGTCCGATGTGGCAGGGCGTATTGATTATATCTCCAATCCGAAACGACAGGAGTATCTCTATGAGACCTATCAGACAGAAGGGGCAACACCGGAGTTTTGGAAAAATCTTGCAAGAGAAAATCAGTTGGATTTTAAGGCGAGCGGATCGGCAGGGAAATGTATCGAAGGGCGTGAGTTTATTATTGCACTTCCCGAAAGTTTTGTTCAGTACAGGGCAGGTGATGTGGTAAGACTTTTTACGGAAACTTTCCATAAAAGATATGGTATGGAGTGTGGTGCCGCCCTTCATCATAACAAGACAAAAACGAATTATCATATCCATCTGGTATTCAGCGAACGGAAAATGTTGGAGCAGCCTGAAGTGAAGATTGCCACTCGAAATATGTTTTATGATGAGCAGGGAAAACATAGACGCACGAAAAAAGAGATTTTAGACGAGCAGGGAAATATCCGAGCAGGGTGCAGCATTATCTCGAAAGGGGAAGTTTATGAAAGTCATATCTTCACAAAAAAAGAGGAATGGTTTAAGGACAAATCATTTACTAAAGAAGTGAAGGAACTGTTTACGGATACAATTAACTGCTATGTAAAAGAAGAATCAGAAAAACTTTCTGTATTCCAGCAGGGAGGTGTTTATCTAGCAACGAAGAAAATCGGAAAGAACAATCCGAAGGCAGAGGAGATAAAGGCAGACAATGCGGCAAGGCAGGAATGGAATCGGACAGTTGATGTGGCATTAGTCGAGGGTGTTCCTGAAAAGGATATTTTGAAAATCAAGCAGGAAAAAATCACAGACAAAACCTTGCAATCTATTAGGAAACACGGTTGGCTGCCGGATATGTTCCGTCTGATTATCCGAGGTGCGAAAGACTTTTTACAGGAAGTAATTTTCAAATTTAAACTACCGCCAAAACCTGTGTCAAAGATTGATTTACAGGAGTGGAAAGATATGCAGAAGGTTATGTATGAATTGCAGAGACAGTCCATGGAGATAAAACGCACACAGCAGGATATTTCTTCTTTGAAAAAGCAACTGTCAGAGTTACGAGGGTTCTTTAAAGGCAAAGAGCGAAAATCTCTGGAAGGGCGAATTGAACTGTTAGAGGATTTGGAAAAGCGTCTGCACAGGAGTATGGAGCAGATCGTAAAACGTGAAGGGTATCCAAATGTGCAATCATTTCAGAAGGTCTATAACAAGGCAGAAAAACTGATTATGGAATACAATGAAGAACTGCGAGCATGGAAAAATCAGACGGAGCAGAAGAAAGAAAATCCGTTAGAACAGCCGAAAAAAGCAAGTGTACTGGAAAAACTACACCGCTATCAGCAGGAAGGCAGACAGCAGCCGAAACGGTCAGTTAAGAAAAAATCTATGGATAGAGAACGATAAGAAAGGTGGAAACGATTATGAAAAAAACAATATTTGAAGAAATGGGAGGAATTTATATCAGACAAGGGGATTATTTTATCCCCTGTCTTACCTTGCTGGAGGAAGAAGAACAAAGATTTATAGGCGTATGGGGACAAAGACATTTACGCTATCTGAAAGAATATCGCAGGAGTGTATATTTGAATTTACTTACAAGTGGAAAACTGAATGATTATTTGGCTGATATAGAAGAAGAGGCACAGGAACGCTTTGAAAGGATTGTAGAGCAGATGAAACAGGCACATGGGATCACGGAACAGTTAAAGGCAGAAAATCAGATGAAATGGGTAGGGAGAATGAACAATATACAATCGTGTGCAAGGGAGATTGTGGATAAAGAAATAATTTATCAATAGAGAAGGGGATATGGTGGAAAGCAAGTCTGGAAACGGCGTGATTTTTACTTTACAATGAAGGGAGTTGTTGTATAATTAGGGATGAAAAGAAATAAATTCTAAATAGTCGAGGAGGTGGACGATATGGCAGGTGTAATGATTGGTACTATAATGTGCATTTTAGGTCTATATAGTCTTATTAAAGGGAAACTTCCTTTTATAAAAAAGTATGACGGTGTAAAAAAGATAAATTTACATTCGAGAATTGAGGGGACGGCTGTATTATTAGTAGGGACTATGGTAGTCTTTCAGCATATTATACCAATTAAAACTGTTATTTTAATGATTTCTATTTTACTGATTTGTATTTTGACATTGATACTTGAAATAGTATTGAAAGCAATATAAATCAAATCCCAGTTGGTAGAGGAGATGGATTATGAAAGATAAAAGTATTTTAATTAGCGATTTAATCTATGGAAAAATTTATTTGTAAAAATATAAAATCTATTTTATAATAAACATGAGGAAGTGTTGTTAAAAATGAAAGGAGTTTGGATATGGAGTATATTTCATCATTTACATATTGTGATACAATACAGACAGAAATGACACCACAAGGTCCGCAGCAGCAGATTGTTAAACCATTGCAAGTATTAACACCAATTGCAATACCGGGCAACTTTTCGTTTGCTATTGCATGTAGTATTGCGGGATTTGACACATCGAAAGAAAATAGTGTTAAAATAATGTTTTTAGATCCAAGTAATAATGTGTTGTATGATACGGGTGATGTCAATTTTCAATTGCCAACAGAACAAATCAAGCCAAGTGGAATAGCTAGTATGCAATTTAATATTGATATAAGAAATTTGGTGTTTAGAGAAGCAGGTTTATATTCTACCAAAGTAATATTTAATAATATTGAATTAGGGGAATACAAGATACAAGTGATAGTAGGTGAATAATGATGATGGCGATAAACCGAACACGTGGAACTGCAATAGGAGGCGCACTGTTTGTAAGTTTGTTGATATCGGGAAACAGCGTTTCAACAGTTGAAGCAAATTGCTTGACAGATAAATATACAGAGATTATTCGTTCTGATACAGCAGAGATATGCCAAACTTATACGATAAAAAAGGGTATGAATTATTCTTTACCTGGATATTATATGTATAAGGCAAAAGATTTGAGTGTTGAAAATGTAGTTATGAACGAAGAAAAAATATTTAATTTAAAAAAATTAGATCAAATTGCATATTTAGAAGATGGATGGAACGGCAACACGGCGAGGGCTTTTGAAAAGCAATTGATTTCCATGGTAAGAAGAATAATTACTGCGTTAGATGTTCAGCCGGAGTTATTTCCAACAGCGTGTGATTCCGTACAATTTGAATATGAAAAAGAAAACGGTGCATATTTGGAAATTGAAATAAATTTAGAAGATACATGGGAAGTGTTTGAAGTCAGTAGTGACGGTCAAGAAAAATATTCCTCAATAGAAGCTGATGTAGAAGCTATTGCTAAGGTGGTGAATAGTTTCTATGGATAACACATTTCCTAATTGTGAGAAATTATATAGAGCAGTTTTTCCAGAATCTTATATGCAAATGTTTTGGCGAAAAGATGGAACTGTTTCATCGGCTGCATTCACGGACAAACAGGGCTTATCTGTTGAAAGAGGGGATTTTAGAGAAGATGAGAATGTAATAGAAGAGATGCGCAAATTTTTTCATGGCTGTATTATATCGCTTACAGTTGAACAGTGCAGAGATGTAGATGCAGTAATTAAGTATAAACCAAGTAAAAGAAGTGAGCATCATTCGGAAATTCATGGAAGCGAGGAAGTTCCTTTGCTAAGTAAAAGTCAGAGGAAAAAGTTAGCGGAGAGGGCAAAAATTGAATATTATGAAAAGTAACAGAGTATATTTGAGCATTTTAAATATACTCTGTTTTTTCTTGGGGAAGATTTTAATATAAAAATACTGTATGGCTCTATTTTGGCTCTAATAATTTGGTACGAGAAAAAAATCAGATAGAATTAAGAGAATATGAACATAAAACAACATAAATGTATACTAAAAAGTGCCTAGGTTATCTTATCCGCACCCGAGTTCGAATAATCCACACAACCAAAAGAAACCAGCATTTATGCGGGTTGCAAGCAAATTTGCTTAGTGATTGGCAACAAAATGGCAACATTTTGTGATTATTCAAGAGATAGAAATTTTATTTCATAACGTATATAAAGAAACCTTACTGATTTTCAGAAGTAAAAAACTGAATATCGGTAAGGTTTTTTCTTTTCTCTTATTTTTCTTTTTTAGTCAATTCTTTTACGAGGTAATCACTCAATTCCTGAGAGGGTACCTTGGCACGTTTCTGGTAAGTATCCAGTTCCGGGTACTTATATCTCCATTCATCATATTCTTCCTTGCTGATTTCACCGTTTTCCAGTTTGTCAGCTTGTTCCATCCATGCACGAAACATTTCATCGACAGATGAGCCGGGAGCAGATATGGAAGAGTCAAGGCAGAGATGAGGTTGTCCATCTACATTTTTTACCTTCAGACCATACATATCTTCCAGTGCAAATAGTGTATGCATCAGACCTATGTGAGTATCAATATCTGGAACTGTTAAGGCATGAGTATTGATATCAAAGATCTGAGACATTTGTTTTACAAGATCAATCTTAGGAACTCTGGCTTCAGATTCATACTGAGCCATGCGGACATCTGAGGTTTTTCC